>Ga0308161_1000094_pt1 | contig 266909 bp, 237 predicted proteins | sample PhyFR2_FD_201034 | JGI IMG/M metagenome (GOLD analysis project Ga0308161, IMG submission 201034) | Phyllosphere microbial communities from UC Gill Tract Community Farm, Albany, California, United States - DLSLF.R2 | ecosystem: Host-associated > Plants > Phyllosphere > Unclassified | place...
TCCTACTCTGATTTTTATTAGGTATTTCTACCCAGACACACTATAGCACACAACGGAAGCTGGCGACAATTTTTCCCACTTATTTTTCTGAATATTTTCATTGATCGTTCGCATTTACAAAAAAACTTTCTCGCAAAAGAATTGATTGACGAACACAATCAGATCTTCTGCGAGAAAGGTTTATTTTGTCTCAGTTTATCACATCATCCAATCAAATTGTCGTTGATCAAGACTGATTTGATGTCGCGTAATTGATGATCGATCTCAACTTGCTCGATCGTCATACTCGTGGTGACTTGTTTCATCGCATGCATTTCTTCATTTAGTTCATTGATATTTATCACTAATTTGTTCAAGGCTTCAATAATCAACTGATTGCTATCCATGGTTGGCAACTCCCTTTTCCACTCAATTTTATTTTGATTCTTTGACTTGCTGTTCTAAGACACTTGCATTTTCAACAACATGTTTTGTTTTATAAAACAATTTGTACAAGACGATGACGACGACTGGAATCAAGCCGCACACGATATAAATTTGTGCATAGTTCAATAATCCGTGCAGACTACCTAATACATATGGACCGACCCCTAAGCCTAGATCCAAACCAATGAAGTAGGTTGATAAGGCCACCCCAATCCGATGAGGATCCACTTCTTTCAAACACACTGCTTGTCCATTTGACATAAATGTACCATAGCCTAATCCGACGAAACAACCAGCGATCAATAACATGGCGCTATTGCCAGTGATACTCAACAAAAACAAACCGAGTGTCAAAAAGATGAAACTTGGATACATCACAGCATCTGCCCCGTGACGGTCAAACAATTTCCCAGTTGCTGGCCGTGTAAATGTGACAGACAATGCATAGACCACAAAGAAGAATGCCCCAGCTGTTTCTAGCCCTAGATCACTGGCGTAGATCGATAAGAAGCTCAGGACACTTGAGTAAGCAAAGCCGATCAAAAAGCCGATCGCCGAAATAAAGAGAACTTTGGTTTCCACGAAAGATTTTAATGACCATTTCTTTAACTCTGCGGCATGCTCCGGCGTCAACGTAATATTCTCAACTGGAAAGGCGAAACAAGCAATCGCTGTGGCAATCGATAAGATCGTTGCCAGCCAGATGATAAATTGAAAGCCTAACGTTGGCAATAAGAGCATCCCGATAAATGGACCGACAGCGGCTGCCAAACTCGTGCTCAAGCCATAATAGTTGATCCCTTCTCCATGTTTAGACGCAGGGATATATGCTGTAACGATTGCGTTGGCGGCAGTAGACACTGTACCATAAGCAAATCCATTCAAAAAGCGAACCCCTTCTAAAATAAAGATATTTGATGAGATCAAATACGCAGCTGTCGTGATGACATAAAAAATAATTCCCCAGCGCAAAATCGCTTTGCGTCCTACCAATTCCAAAATTTTCCCAATATACAAACGGGCAATCAATGTCCCAATAATATAAATGCCGGCTGCCAATCCCGCTTGTGCAGTCGTTGCCCCTAATTCCTGCGTGGCGAATTTTGCCGTGATCACGACAAAACAATAATACACAAGAAATACAATAAAATTAATGATGGTAATCGTCACAAATCCCTTGTTAAATAATTTTTCGTTTTGACTTTCTTGCATGTGCTGCTTTCTCCTCCTTCGTTTTTGACCCGTATCCAGTAAAGATTTGATCCCTCCCATTACCCATTTGAATGACTTAACTATACTGAATATGAAATTTTCTGAAAATCACATTTGTTGCTGTAAAAGCACAATAACAAGAAACATTAACATTTGTTATTGCTTTTTGCTCTGAAATGTCTTTTAATAAAGCAAGAATATTAGAACTTTCAGATTTTTTTCAGAAAAAAGTCAATGATAGATGAGGAGCAGTTTGGGTGGATAAACAAATACTTAGTAGGTATCTTGAGAAAAAATCAATACCAGTTGTCATGCGCAAGAAAAAAAGCTATTTGACTTATGAAGGTATTCCTGACCGTTATGTCTATATCTTAAAAAAAGGCATTATCAAGACGAGTGTGGTGACCCATGAAGGTAGAGAATTCAACTTGCGCTATCTCAATGACTTCGAGATCGTTTCTCTTTTCAAGGATGAGTACTCGCAAGAAGTCGAAGCCCCCTTCAACGTCCGTGTAGAGTCGGAGGAAGCTGCTTTATACAAAATCGTTCGCGATCAGTTTTGGACCGATGTCAACCATGATCGGCAGCTGCAAGATTATGTCAAAGAGTATTACCGTAAAAATTTGATGGATACGATGAAGAAAATGCAGCAAATGCTGATGAATGGTAAATATGGGGCTGTTTGTACACAAATCAATGAACTATACGAAACCTTTGGCGTCAAAACGGCGGATGGAGTCTTGATCGACTTTGAAGTCACCAATGAAGAAATCGCCCGTTTTTGCGGCATCACTTCGGCCAGTAGTGTCAATCGCATGATGCAGCGTTTGCGGGAAGCCGGCGCCTTGCAAAGTGTTGATCGCAAATTACTTGTGACGAACATTGAGATGATTCGCGAAAATATTATTTATTGATGATGCGCAACAATTGCTCAAACTGTTTCCCCAAAAAAATGACGCATGTCTGGATATTGCGACCATAACCTATGAATTGTTCTGAGGCAGTTTCTTTTTTAAAGAAGAAATTCTTTTCACAAATTGATTCTTCCCACAATTCTTCGTAAAAGTATGAACAATATCATACTTTTTGCATATATCTTTTGTTAGGTACATTGCTTCATGGCTAATAGCCTCTGTATAAACAACAACAATATCTGCTGACTTAATTTTAGCCACCATTGTTTGTCGTTTTTCGTGTCCTCTTAATCTTATAAAATTGCCTGACCGTTTTTCAATTTCTTCTTTGAGATAATCCGTTAAAGACGGATTTCCACCAACGGTCAAAATGTTTAGTCCTTCAAAGATTGGCAAGAAAGCTCTCCTTGCTTTCTTCGGAGATATTCGTTTACTCGCTGCTTTGTGGCTTTGTTCTTCGATAATAGGAAAAGGATCTACTTTATGTTTCCACAAGACACACCCTAACATCACATCATCAGGATGACACACATAATCAATTATGTCTCCTTCTTTCAAGTTAAACTGATCAATGTCATTATCTTTTAATAAAATAGTTGTTGGAAAATCTTCTTGTGGTCTCGATAATTCGATATAAAGTCTTTTAAGATCGAGATGTTTTTTGATGGCAATACCAGTAATCTCTTCTCTTTGTTCGATTGATTGATTCGGGTTTTTTTTAAGCAATCGATAGGTATAATAAGGTTTATTTTTGACAGTTTTCAAATATGTTGCTTCTACTAAGTCATCATTATGGAAGTCCATTTGCCGGCAGATGGATTCCGGTACATATAATTCTTTTTTTGTGTGAACCGTTCCTCCGCGGAGCATTCTATGAAATATACCATGAATAATATTTCCATCATCTAGTATTTTTTCTTGGAATCGCTCTTTGGTCTTTTTGATGACAGATTGTTCTGTTTCAGACTTTTTTGTTTGTTCAATCTTCTTAAGAGGGAACGTTTCATCTTTCTCTTCTTTTTTTGTAGCGCTTTCAAAAAAGACACCTTTGCTTACTGCTTTTAAGATATTTATTTGACTTTCAAGAACCTCTGAGACATGGAACAGATTTTTTGAATCCAGATTTTTCAAGACCTCTATCATTTCTTCCTTTACTAATGCTATCATTGTTTCTTTTCTCACGCTTTCTCCTCCAATCTCTCCGTAACTTGTTTATTCAGGCAAACGACTCATTTGTTAAAAACCGAAAAAATATCACAAAAACAAATATATCCATACAAAAAATACTTTATTTTAACTATATTTTACCTAATTTCAATTTTTACGCAAGCAACAAATTGCGAAATCATCCTAATAGGGATGATGATATATGTAAAAAAAGACGGCACCAATTTCCATACTTTAGGAATTTGATGTCGCCTTTTACATGTATAAAAAACTTCTCATTTAGGATCATAGTGAATCCCATATAAAATTTAGCAAACAATCAACACTTTTGTTGCGGCTATTTCGACTATCAAGCTGCTAAAACGTCTCGTGTCATCAGCCCTATCCATGTTTATTTAAGACTTAAACAAACGCCACAGTTTCCGTCACCTTGATCGCTGGGTCTAACGATTGGATCACCGGGCAATTGGGTGAGATCAATTTCAAGCAGCGAATGGCTTTTTCTTGGTCCGCTTCTGCAACTTTAGCTATAAACTTGATTTGGATGGCACTGACGGGCTCGGCTTTTTTCTCAGGATCCCGGTCATAACTGACTTCGATTTTGCTGATTTGCGCCTCAACTTTAGAGTTTTCCAACACAGAACGGTAGACATAACCGCCACAAGCTGCTACAGCGCTGACCAGCATTTGCACTGGAGAATAGCCTTGTTCTCTGGCTAGGATCCAGTTGCCAGTAGGCGTCTGCATTTCAAATTTGTCGTTTTCATTTCTACCATCATGAATCGTTAATGTTTCGACTGTCATTGTTTTTCTCTCCTTACATAGTGTCCCTCTGCGGCTTCGATCCATTCGAAATGCGCAGACAACTGAATACTTTGATTGATTTCTGGTTGAATCATCGCAGCTCGTGCCAACACTGGATCTGCGATCGGTGCTGCCGCTAACAACTTCTTGGTATACGGATGTTGTGGATTTTCAAACAGTTGCGCTGTTGGTGCCAACTCGACCAATTTTCCTTGATACATGACTGCTGTCCGGTCACTGATATGACGAATCACAGATAAGTCATGGGAAATAAACAGATAGGACAATGAAAATTCTTTTTGCAGCTGCAACAATAACTGAATGATCTGGGCTTGAATCGACACATCTAACGCAGATGTAGGTTCATCACATAAGACAAATGCCGGTCGATTGACGACTGCTCGCGCAATCCCAATGCGTTGCCGTTGTCCGCCGCTAAAACTTCTTGGCAGCTTATGCACATCTTCTCCTGTGATGCCTACGATTGCAAGAATTTCTTTGGCTTTCGCCGTTGCGGCTTCCTTGCTGTCGGTCAATAAAGGCTCCATCACCAACTCCAAAGCTGTCATCCGTGGATTCAAGGATGAATAAGGATCTTGGAAAATGACTTGCATGGCTTGATAGGCTGCTTTCTGTTCACTTTTCGACAACGTCGCAAGATCCTGCCCTTCGAAATAGACTTTACCTGATGTGAGCTGTTCCAAATGAAGCATACTGCGCCCCAATGTTGTTTTGCCACTACCAGACTCTCCCACCAAACCTAGTGTTTCACCACGATGGATCGTCAATGACACATCCTCTACGGCCCGGACTTCTTGGAGGACCCCGCGCCAATTTTTGCTGCGAAAGGTTTTACTGGCATGTTCTACGCGAATCAATTCTTCCATTTTGCTGCCTCCTGACTCAACCACACCCGATGTGTTGGACTCAATTCTTGTTTGATCAAGGTCTCTGGTAAGACCTCATGATAATCAAAGATTTTCAATTCGGCCTGTTTGTCCCCTAAATGCGCAGCTTGCAGCAATTGTTTGGTATAGGGATGGGCAGGCTGATAAAAAATGTCTTCAGTCGTGCCTTCTTCCACTACGCGTCCCTGATACATCACTTTGATATAATCACACATGCCAGCAACAACGCCAAAATCATGGGTGACCAAGACTACAGACAATTGATTTTCTTTTTGCAGGTTTTTGATCAGTGCCAAGATTTGGGCTTGGATCGTTACATCTAATGCCGTCGTTGGTTCATCCGCAATCAACAATTCTGGTTGGGCCAGCAATGCCATCGCGATCATCACCCGCTGCCGCATTCCGCCAGACAATTCATGGGGATATTGTTTCATTCGTTGTGCGGGTGATGGAATCCCCACTTTGGTCAATTCTTGGATTGCTGCAGTTTGGGCTGCTTTCTTACTGATCGATCGATTGCGGCGAATAACTTCTACTAAATGATAGCCAATCGTTCGCAGCGGGTTCAAGGAGGTCATCGGATCTTGAAAAATCATCGCAATCGGCAACTTCCGACGATTGCTGATGGCTTGCCCATCAAATTCATAATGGTCAAACTGATCACTGACATGTTCGGGCAAGAGGTCCATCACACTTTTCATGGTCATACTTTTGCCACTGCCTGATTCGCCCACGATCCCCACCACTTGCCCTTTGGGGATAGACAGGTCAACATCTTTGACCAACTGTTTTTGGCCTTGCTTATTACTGAAGGTGACCGAAAGGCCTTTGATCGATAATAATTCCTTTGTCATGGTCACACCTCTCTTTGAAGGACATGTTTGATCATGTCGCCAATATTATTGAAAGAATAAATGGTAAAAATCACGAATAACCCTGGTAAGATTGCCATATACGGTGCCCGTTGCAAGCTGTTTTGGGCGTTTTGCAACAGACTGCCCCACGAGGCCATAGGCTGCTGAATCCCCAGACCAAGGAAACTTAAGGCAGATTCAGTCATGATGGCACTGGAAATACTGGCAGAAGCCGCCACGATCAGGGTTGGTAAGACTGCCGGGAAGATATGTTTAAATATAATACTGATGGCGGAACGACCGATAAATTTGCCATAGGCAACATACTCTCGCTCTTTGGCCGCCAATGTTTCGCCACGGATCAAGCGGGCGATGCTCATCCATGAAAAACCGCCGATCACAATGATGATCGTGGTCAAACCAGGACGCAAAAAGACACTTAATACGATCACAAGAACCAACCATGGAATCGAGGAAAGAACATCCACGATCCGCATCAATAGACTGTCGATCCAGCCACCGAAATACCCTGCTGTCAGTCCTACCAGCGTTCCGATACACGTCGCAGTAATCATCGCCAAAACCCCAACGAATAAGGAGACACGGCCGCCATAGACCACACGGATAAAGTAATCTCTCCCCACTTCATCGGTCCCAAATAAGTGAGTCCAACTTGGGGGTTGTGACATATTGCTGACATCCGTAGCATTGGGATCAATGGGAATCAACGGCGCCGCCAAGGATAGGATGATCAGTAATGTCAAAAAGATCACTGAAAACAGATAGACAGGAGAAGACAGGATCGTTCTTCTCATTGCTTTTAATCGTTGCATTATTTGCTGCCCCCTTTACGGATCCGAGGATCAACCACCGAGTATAATACATCGGCCAGTAAATTCCCCATGATGACCAGGGTTGCAGATAGCAGCATGATGGCCATGATCACAGGATAATCTAAACTTTTGGTCGCACTCATCAAGTATGGCCCAACACCTGGCCAGCCATAAATCGTTTCGGTAATAATCGCACCAGTGACCAGCATCGGCAAAGCCAAGCCAATCTGTGTCACGACTGGAATCAAGATATTACGGCTGATATGCCGGCTGAAAATCTGCCATTTACTGGCATGAAAAGCTTGCTGAACCATGACGTAGTCTTCTGAAACTTGTTGTGTTGCTGAAGCGCGAATATATCTCGTCAAGTCAGGGAAAAAAGCCACTGTCAATGTGACATAGGGCAAGATAAAGTGCTGAATAAAATCACCAAAATCTCCTTCTTTGCCCACCGTATGCATCCCGATGATCGGAAACATATTTAGCAGATAACCGAACACATAAATCAAGATCATGGCAAACCAAAAAGTTGGTACCGCAATGCCCAGAGAAGCAATGGCATCAATGATCCGATCCCAGATTTTCCCTTTATTGGCTGCTGCCAATAAACCTAAAAGAATGGCTAAGATCAATGCAGTCAAATAAGCCGGCAAGACCAGACGAATCGTGTTCGGGATCCGCGTAGCCAATTCGGAGGAGATACTATTTTGAGAAACCAGGGAAAATCCTAGATTTCCGGTGAAGATATTTTTGATCCATAGGAAATATTGGACCAAGAATGGTTGATCCAACCCATAACGTTGACGCAGCAAGTCGACTTGCTCTTGCGTCATATTGGGCGTCGTGATCGAGTCGATCACGTCATACGGTGCGATATGTATGAGAGAAAACACAATAAACGATATCACGAAAAGCAAGGGGATCGCTTGCAAGATTCGTTTGGCAATATATTGGAACATGACAGACCTACTTTCTTGTTCATCAAAAAAAGGCTGTGATAAACACGCTTTATCACAGCCAATGGATTACTTGATCGTCAATTTAGACATATCTTCGAAAGTGTAGATTGGGATCAAAGATGCATCCTCTACATTTCCGATTCGGTTATTGACCGCTAAAATTTTCTTATTGTCAACGATTGGATAAATGATGGCTTCATCTGCAATGACTTGTTGTAATTCATCATATAGATCCGCCCGTTTGTCAGCGTCTAGCTCTACAGCAGCTTCTGCAAACAACGTATCGATCGATTCAATGTTGGCTTGGAAGTAGTTAGAACCACCACCTGTCGTAAATAGACGCGCATACAAATCAGGATCATTCCCCATGATATAACCGCCAAGGAATAGATTGTATTTGGTTGAGTCCGCTTTTTTCAATTCAGTGAAAATCGCTGTGCCATCGCCACCTTCAAGATTGACAGTGATGCCAGCTTGTTGCAACTGTTGTTGGATCAATGTCGCCTGGATCGTTTGTGCTGGATCTGTCGATGTGAAGGCGATGTTCAGTGTTAAATCTGATACGCCTGCTTCTTGTAACAGTTCTTTGGCTTTATCGACATTGGTGTCATATTTTTCCACATCTTCTGTGACATATGGATTATTTGGCGGTAAGAATGAGTATGGTGTGGCATAATATTCGTCACTCAAGTACGCCCCTTGATTCAATTCATCTTTGTTCAAGGCATATAACACGGCTTGACGGACTTTGACATCTTTCAATTCATCGGTATTGGTGTTCAAGCCTAAGTAGCCGATCCGGTTTTCAGTGTAAGGATAGACAGTGATTTGAGAATCGTCTAAATCTTCAATATCAGAAGGCAAGACCACTGCTGCATCAACTTCGCCTTTTTGCAACGCCACTTTTGCTGTATCGGTACTTTCAATGATCCGCAACGTCACATTTTTGATCGATGGCACACCTTCAAAGTAATTTTCATTGGCTTCAAAGGTGAAGTATTCGCCACGTTTGTATTCTTTTAATTTGTATGGACCGGTACCTACTGGTGATTCAGGCAATTCTGCCACTGAAAAATCCGTTACATCTTTATAGATATGTTCTGGAATAATGTATGTTTCAGTCGCGATATTGCTGACTGCGGAAGCGCTTGGTGAAGGCAATACAAATTTCACCGTGTAGTCATCGACTTTTTCGATCGAGATCGGCTGATCGTCAACCCATAATGAATCCGCATTGCCGTTCTCTTTTTTGACTTTTTGTTCGTAAGTGAAGACCACGTCATCTGCGGTAAAGTCTTCGCCATCAGACCACTTGATGTCTTGTTTCAATTTAACAGTCACAGATAGACCATCATCAGCAGCTTCAACCGAATCTGCCAAAACATTCTTCGTTGTGCCATCTGCTTCAACTGCAACTAAAGGTGAATAAATCATGTTCGTTACAGTCAACCCCCAACGGTCACTGGTATTGATTGGGTTTGTTGATGAAGGATCGCCACTGATCGCATAAGTGAATGTTGAATCATCTGCTGCTGCAGTGGTTGAACTAGTTGTCGTTTCATCCGTACTATTTGAGGAACCACAAGCTGCGAGCGCGAATCCCAACCCGATCACAGCGATACTTGCTAAACCTTTTTTCCAATTTTTCATATCCATCCTACTTCCTATTCCCATACAGGTATACTCGATTTTTTTGTTACATCCTCAATAATTGCTTTGACTTCATCCGTCTGATAATACTTGACGACCGTTTGATAGACTTCGTTGTCTTTTTCATCCGCACGCGCGGCGATCACATTGTAATATGGTTGAGAAGAATCTGCCACTGGTTCCAGATAAATCGCATCTTCTGTCGGGATCAAGCCGGCATCTACGGCCATACCATTGTTGATCAGTGAAATATCGACATCCGTCAATGCCCGAGCGGTTTGATTGGCATCCAACAATTCGAAATTCAGTTGTTTCGGATTATCCGTCACATCGCTGGTTGTAGGCAATAACCCTTTGTCTGCATCTAAAGTGATCAAGCCAGCTGTTTGCAGCAACAAGAGCGCGCGACTTTCGTTGGATACATCATTGGGCAATGCCACTGTTGCGCCATCCGCTAACGCACTGATATCGCTGATTTTCTCCGAATAAATCCCCAACGGATTCAATGTCGTATAAGCAATAGTCGTATTTGAATAGCCGCTTTCTTCATTGACATTGTCCATGAAGATCTCTGTCAAGGCAGCATGCAAATCGATGGAGCCATCTTCTAGCGCCACGATGGGCTGCCGATAATCGGTAAATTTAACGAGTTGCAAATCAATATGTTCTTTTTCTTTCAATTCTTCTTGAACATGTTCCCACGCTTCATTTTGCTCTCCGACAACACCCAATTTGACCACTGTTGCTTCCTCTGCTGCATTACTGTTGCCGCAGGCCGCCAGTGCCCCAATCGTCAATAAGCTAACCTAGCCGATCGACAAATGAACCGAATATTTTTTCATCTTCCTTTTATCCCCTTTTGTTCCCTCCTCAGATCAGCCAATTGCCTTGAACGAATGTCTCAATGGCAACTAGACCAATTGCCGACATCCGCATCTATTCGCCTTGCCTTTCTTCAAACAATCGATTGAAGAGCCACAGTACGTACGCAAAGACATCGGAATGACCATTCATATGTAGTGTAACTTTATCCTATACAACTGAAACTGTCAATAAAATCACTTCATATAAATGGACCTTTTTTGGCATATACCGAACTGATCTTTGATCGGTTTATTGAAACACGTGCAACGCTTGTTCTAAATCATTGATCAAGTCTTGCGGATTTTCGATCCCGATCGAAATCCGCAACAAATCCGGCGTCAGACCATATGATTCCCGTAATTCTTTCGGGATATCAGCATGGGTCTGGGTCGTTGGATAGGTGATCAGACTTTCTACACCTCCTAAACTTTCAGCAAATGTAAATACCGTTAATGCCCGCAAAAAGGCACTGATTTTCTCCGCATCATGGACACGGATACTGATCATGGCACCAGCTTCTGGATAAAGCACATCTTTGACCAGTGGATGGTCTTTCAAGTAAGCGACGATCGCCTTGGCATTGGTTTCTTGTTTTTCAAAACGCAGCGGCAAGGTCTTTAAGCTGCGGATGAATAACCACGTATCGAAACTGCTCAATGTAGGTCCTGACGTATTGGCAAGAAAATAGAGTCTTTCCCCTAATGTCTGCGTCTTCGCCACGACGACGCCCGCCAAAATATCATTGTGTCCAGACAAAAACTTGGTGCCGGAATGGATCACGATATCCGCCCCTTCTGTTAAAGGCAGTTGTCGTAAAGGCGTCAAAAAGGTATTATCGACGATCAGCAGTGCCTCATATTGGTGGGCAATCTCCGCCGTTGCTGCAATATCTGTGATCGTCATCAACGGATTGGTCGGTGTTTCCAGAAACACCGCTGTTAAACCAGGCACGGCTTTTGCAGCCAATTCTTCGATTGAACTGAAGGTATCAAACGTGGCGATTTGGCGTTTCTCCAATTCATCAAAGTAACGAAAGCTGCCGCCGTAAAGATCACGGGAAACTAAGAATCGACTACCGCTAGGAAACAAGTCAAAGATCAAGGCAATCGCGCTCATGCCTGAACTGGTCACCACCGCTTTCGCCCCTTTTTCCAACTTGGCAAGGCCGTCTTCCAAAATATCCCGCGTAGGATTTTTGGTGCGGGTGTAATCATACCCCGTACTTTGACCGAGTTCTGGATGGGCAAACGTCGTAGATAAATAGATGGGGGCACTGATTGCGCCGGTTTGTTTGTCTGAACGATTGCCTAGCTGTGCAAGAAATGTTGCTGTATCAATTGTCATGGGTATCCTCCTCAAATGTCTGTTGTTTGTATCTGTTGATAGATCGAATCAATTGATCTAACGCTGCTGCAATGATTGCCGGTGTTGTCGCAAGATTCAGACGAATAAAACCAGCATATGCTTGTGAGAACCACGCCCCATAATCAACGGCCAATCCTGCCTCGTCTTGCACCAGTTGTTTGAGATTGTCTATGCCTAATCCGCGCATGTCGATCCATAACAAGTATGTTCCTTCAAGTGGCGCTGTCTGCACTTCTGGTACCGCTTGTCGCAAACCATGTGCCACAGTCTCCGCATTTTGTGCCACGATGGCCAAAATATGTTCAAGCCATTCATCTCCATGTTGATAGGCGGCTTTGGCGGCGGTCAACCCAAAGATATTGACTTCTGTCTGTTTGTATTGTTTGGCCCATGCATCGTATCGCTGCTGGAGTGTTTCACTTGGCAGCCAGATATGCGAGTGCAGCAAACCGGCTAAATTAAAGGTTTTTGATGGCGAATTGACCACGATTACGCCTTCAAAATCTAGGGATGCCGCAACGGTCACTGCAGATACAAATCGATGGCCCGGTAGAATCAAATCACCATGGATCTCATCTGCGATCACCAGCACCTGGTATTTTTGGCAGATCGCCAGCAACTGTTTGATCTCATCTGCATACCAGACCCGTCCTGCCGGATTATGGGGCGAACAGAAGATAAATAGTTTCACCGATTCTTCTTTGATTTTACGTTCAAAGGCGTCAAAATCAATTTGGTATGTATCGCCTTGTGCTTGTAATGGTGCTTCGATGATTCGCCGTTTGGTATCTTTGATACTATCGAAAAACGGATAGTACACAGGGGGCTGGATCAAAATCGCATCTCCCGCTTTTGTGAAACAATGAAGCAAATCATACAATGATTGGACCACGCCTGTGGAAAACCTTAGCCAATCCTCCTGGAACGGCGTTTGCCAATGTCGCTCTTGCCAGCCTTGATACGCGGCGACATAATCCTTGGGCACGATGCTGTATCCAAATGCCCCTTGCGCGACACGGCGATGCAATGCCTCGGTCACAGCAGCAGGTACTGCAAAGTCCATATCTGCCACCCACAATGGCAGCAAATCTTTGCCGTCAAATCGTTGGTCCACCAGATCCCACTTCAATGAATCGGTCTGCGTCCGTTGACGTGCATATTCTGAAATAAAGCTGTCAGTCGTCATTGATATGCGCTCTCCCCTCCAATTCACTGCCAATCCGATAGCCTTCTTTGGTCGGTTTGATGGTCAGATCGTATGGTGTCCGTTGATAGGTTTCATTGATCCAATTGCTAAAGAACAGTGAGGCATGTCCACGCCAGCGATTGGTGATTTTACCACCTAAATGATCGTTCGCAAAATAGTGGCTAGGTAACGCTGTATCTAATCCCCGTTCCATGTCTCGCAAATATTCTTCATTCAACGTGGTGGTATGGTATTCAAAATGCCCCAGCAAAAAAACATTTTTATGATTCTCAGAAACAAACATGGTCGGTCCTGTTTCTCGGCCAGCTGCCAATACTTCTAGTGGTAGTTGTGGCAGCTTGGTTTCATCAATTCCCGTATAGCGCGAGTGGGGTGTGTAGAAAACATCGTCAAACCCGCGAACCAATGGATGAAAATGGGTGACTTCTTGTTCAAAGACACCAAATAGTTTTTGCGGATACCTGACTTTATCGATGCCATAATGGTAATAAAGTCCAGCTTGTGCCCCCCAGCAAATATGCAAGACTGACGTACAGTTGGTTTGACTCCAGGCCATGATTTCTTGTAATTCTTGCCAATAATCAATGGCTTCAAAAGGCATTTTTTCTACAGGCGCCCCAGTGATGATCAAGCCATCGAAGCGTTGCTGCTGGATCACAGAAAATGCTTCATAGAATTTTTCCATATGGTTCAAGGAGGTATTCTTACTTTCATGGTCGGCCATTTTTAATAACGTGACCTCGATTTGCAACGGGCTTTGGGAAAGCAGGCGCAACAGTTGGTTCTCGGTGGCGATTTTTTGCGGCATCAAATTGACAATGGCGATTTTTAAAGGACGTATCTCTTGCTGCGCTGCTTTGTGCTGCAACAAAGCGAAGACATTCTCTTTTTGCAGGACCGTCGCGGCTGGCAACTCTTTGGGAATAATGATCGGCATTTCTTTCTCTCCTTTTACTTTGATGGTGCATTTCTTATGGGGGAGATATTTTGATCGATCGCGCGAACAAAATACAAAAAAGCCGCCCCTTTTGCCTTACGGCAAAAGGGACGACTGACGCGCGTTACCACCCTCATTCGTGTTATTCTCACAAATAACACCTCAACAGTACACTATGATACTTGGCGCGGTAACGGGCGCATTCCGTTTGTTTGGCGTGAACCAAATAAAAAACTCGGAGTTCATCTTCACAGATCGCCTCATTCTCCTTTCTCACCAACCGGAGTCTCTGTACCTTCGTCGATCTGCTACTCTTCTCTTCAACGTTCATCAAATTCTATACGTAATTTTCAAAAATTATAATTGTTTTTTCATCTACTGTCAACGAGAACTTTCAGCATTTTTTCATTTTTGCAAATAAAGATACTGTTGCCCCATCTTCTCGTAAATTTCAGCAAGATCCGTTTTACTGACCACACGGTCTTTGTAACCATAGGGATCATTGACGTACATTGTCTCTTCATCGATGCCAGTGATGACGACGCTATGGATCAACGCAGTCACATAGATGGGACCATTTTGGGTTTCCCACCTGAAAAAATCATCATTTGTCGGCACCTGCAGCTCCAACGTTGCGATCATCCAGATAGGGGTTCCGGATGCTAAGACCGTCAAAAGCTCAGAAAAGCTGCGATCACGACCGCTGACAACTTGAACATCTTCTGGTACGACTTTTTTTGCCACTTCAGCGATTGGTTCAACATCCACACCCATCGCCGCATCGCCCCCATAAATATTCCCGACAAAGCCTTCTCGGGGATCACCTCGATAGCTGCCCTCTTCATAGACAGGCACATAGTTGAGGATTGAGGCTAAGGTGTTTTTATCAGTATCGATAGCATAATAATTCAACAGCATCGATAATGCGGTGACTTCACATCCATTGCCCAATGCCACTTCATCAAACTGGTTTTCAAGCGGCACATCTAAACGAATCGCTTCTGCTGGTTCCTCGTTGCTTGATGATGAGGCACTCGTTCCTGCTTCATCCACTATCTGATCTCTCTGAACGATGAAAGGGGACGCACCTTGCTCGCTGTCAAAGAAACACCAAAAGAAGACTGCACCAAGGCTCAAACATGAAACAATAGCCATAATTGTTTTTTTCTTCATTGGTCCCCTCCTTGCATGCCTTTTATTCATTATACCGAAAACAAATGGACCCGCCTATTCAGATGGATTGTCATTGTAAATTATAGTTCAAACGCGGTCGAATATCTCAATGTGCCTTGAACTGATTGGAGCGCCTGCGCATACAATGGTTTGATCATAAATGCCTCATCAGGCACTTCATCAGAAGAAAAAATCTGATACTTGCTTGCCCGAACATAATGAAATCTAGCATAGTAGGTTGGATCACCTAATATACTGACAAATCGGTCATTCCCTTTTTGTGCTCTTTTTTCAAGTTCATTGACTATTTCTCCGCCAATGCCCTTACTTTGATAGGAAACTGAGACACTCAAGGGCGCCAGCACCAAACCTAAAAAACGTTCTCCTTTTTCATTGATTACTTCACATGGACTCATCAGTCCATGGCCAACTATTTTCCCGCTTTCAGTTACTGCCACAACTTCTAAATCCTGCACGTAACCTGAGCTGTTGCGAATTTTCGTTACTAGTTTTGCTTCATCATTGTATCCATGATCTGATTGTTCAAAGGCTTCGCGAATCAACTGTTCAATTTCTTCCTCATCTTGTGTTTGAATGGTTCGAATGTCCATGCCTCTTTCCTCTCCTTCATGTGCACTGCAATCATATTATATCCTAGAACTAGTTATCTAAAACACGCTTTTTTTCCCTTTACCTACTTGCTTTCTCTTAAGCAACACGTACGATAAAAAAGGCAGAAATGAACGATCGCTCGTCCTCTCTGCCTTTTTGATGCAAAAAAATATCTTATTGCCCTAACCCCACGCTTTTATGAAACTAGCTCTTTTTGTTTTTTCAAAAAACGCTGCTTCGCTTGTTTGAATGCGTTGATTTCAAATTGTTTGCTAAGTGCGCCAGCCACAAAATAGGCCAGATTGAAGTCAATCAAACTATGGATCAATCCGCCAATGCCCATCAAGACAAAGAGAAAATAGTAAAAATTGCCATCAAAAGAAGTCCCTGGGACATTCCCTGTAAAGTAAAAGAGTGCAACCACACCCATCTCGATCACGGAATGGATCAGCCCAATCACCAAATTAAACAATTGTAATCTTCCGTTAAACAACGTCGGCTTGCCTTTTTTTAGCAAAATACCTGGATGATTTTGCAAATAAAGGGCACCGATCACGGCAAAAATCACATGGGACAATGCCCGCAACGCAATGATTGGCGGTAATGATAAAAAGAACCCAAATGTCGTCCCTAATGCGACGGCAATTGCCATCGCTGGTGAGAAAAACATCGCAACAAATACTGGTACATGGCTGGCCAATGTAAATGACGCCGGTCCGATCACGATTTTGGGCATGACCATCGGTATCACGATCCCCATCCCGATCAGTAAAGCAGCAATGGTCAAATGACGAATAGAATGATTTTTCATTTTTTACGAACTCCTTCAATGTGTCTTGACACGTTTAATGAGCTTATTCTACCTGTCTTTACACTAGGTGTCAAGACACATGTTAGAAACAACCATCTTGTAGCTTCCAAGTGCATTTATGTTAGAATAATCACATAGAATAGGATAAAGGAGTGAGACTTTGTTAAAAAATATAATTTCAGATATTTCAACCATTTATTCTCAAGCATTGACACTATTTCCGTATTGGACTGATGCATTATTAGAAAGATGGCAGCATGCGTATATTGATTTGATTTTAAGAGTGGCGAATGACCCCTCCAGTGTCCCCTCCATTGAAGTATTCTATCATGACTTGATGGCGTTTGTATCATTACTGAATGATGGTCATTCCCGAATTTATTTGCCCCAAAAAATCAAAAAACGCATCAACTATTTGCCCTTTAAGCTTGAAGTGATTGAGGAGCAGCTTGTAATTGTTGCATCACTTCCTGAATATCATTCCTATCACTTTCAACCCATCAAAAAAATTAATGGACGAACTGCAGCTGATTTTTTACATTCTTTATGTACGCATTATTGGCAGTCAAATACGATGTACTCATTGATTTGTTTCCAGAATGAACCATCTTTTTTTCTCCCCGATGATTCTTTACTCGTCGAGTTTGAGAACAAAGAGTTGGCAACGTTTAAATGGAATAATAACCAAATTCAATGGGATACCCCTTTTAATATTCCATCAACAATAGTGGATAAAGTCATATTTAGTAATAAAAACCTGTTGATCATTCATTTGCCAAACACAACCATCGTAAAAATCAAAGACTTTATGTCGGAGCAAGTTGTGGAAGACTTTTACCAACATTTGCCATACTTACAAGCCAGTCAGGAAATCATTTTCGATATCAGAGGAAATGCTGGCGGTAACTCTGGCCATGCGAACGAAATTGCACAAGCTTTTTTTAGCGATAAAATCCAGACTGAAAAAGTTTATTATCAGCAATTTGATGCTGAAACCTATGCCAATATCACCCAAACACTTTTTCATGTGCCAAAAGATCAACTGCAAAATCATGAACAATGGAACTATTTAAACCATCAATTCCTCATTGAGAAAAATGAGTATGACTTTTATCCAAAAAGAAAAGGTTTGTTAAAAGACAAAGTCGTCAAAATATTGATTGATCATCTGACCTACTCTTCTGCTGAGAACTTCGCCATAATCTTTGATCAAAGTGGGCGTGGACTAATTCTGGGTGAAACTTCCGCTGGATCTACGGGACAACCAGCGCTTATCAAACTAAAAACTGGTGGTACTTTCATGGTTACAGCAAAGAAAGTCCTTCATCCAAATGGACATTCACATCATAATATCGGAATCATGCCAAAGGTCACCTTAAAGAAAAAATTATCGGATAAACATACGGATCAAGTTTTAAAAAAGGCACTAGAATTATCCATAGAAAAAACATGAAAACCAAAAAGCCAGTGAGGCTGATACCTCACTGGCTTTTCTTCATATTATGCGGCATCCTCTTGATAGAGACTTTTTTATTTCCGCGCCAACATCTCATTACTCAAACGAGCAAACTCTGCCAAGGATAGTGTTTCTCCGCGACGTGTCGGATCGATGCCGCTGGCTTCGAGGCTGTTTCGCAACCATGCTTTGGTGTCTTCATCTTTGCCATAAGTATTTTGGAGATTATTCCACAATGTTTTGCGGCGCAATTGAAAGGCTGATTTGGTCAACTTGAAAAATTCTTTTTCGTCCGTTACTGCCACTGCTGGAGTTTCACGTCGGGTTAATTTCAAGATTGCGGAATCAACATTAGGTTGCGGCACGAAGACTGTCTTGGGAACGATGAAAGCCAATTTGGCTTCCATGTAATATTGGACGGCAATCGACAATGAGCCATATGCTTTGGTGCCAGGTTCTGCTGAAATCCGATCAGCAACTTCTTTTTGCATCATGACAACCATTTCTTGCACAGGCACATTGGATTCTAGAAAGTGCATCATGATCGGTGTCGTGATGTAATAAGGCAAATTAGCCACTACCTTCAGCGGTAGATCTTGATCGAATGCTGTGCTGATGGTCGTTGCCAAGTCTGCTTGCAAGACATCTTGATGAATGACTTTGACGTTTGGATAAGGACGCATCGTATCAGCCAATACCGGGATCAGCCGATCATCGATTTCGAAGGCCACGACTTGTTTGGCCTGTTTGGCTAATTGCTCGGTCAATGCACCAATGCCCGGTCCAACTTCAATGACATTGGTGCCTTGATCGATTCCAGCTGTATCCACGATTTTGCGCAAAATGTTCGGTTCTGTCAAAAAATTTTGCCCTAAGCTTTTCTTAAAGGTAAATCCATGTTTTGCTAAAATTTCTTTGGTTCTCGAGGGGGTAGCAATATCTCGTTCTTCCATTATTGTTCATCCTCCACTATTTTCATCGCAGCGGCAAATTCAGCTTCTGTGATCCGAAACATTGCCAGCCTTTTTTCTAATTGTTTGCCATTCGTATAACCGATGCGCAAAATATCGCCAAGCCGCTCTCGCTTCTCTTTCGCCCCAGGTCCGGCAATCAAGCCAAAAGCCAACAGCAATTGGCGGTCGATCGGCTGGTTCTCTGCAGCGTCTTGGTCATTGATTGGTGTCACGACTTTTTGCAAAGCTTCTTTCAAGGCCTGATGGCTCGCATGTTCTACACCTAAGCTGCCTTTGCCTTTTGGTGCTGCTTGACTACGAGGCAAAAAAGCATGCTTGGCATCAGGAACAGCTTCCATGATTATTTTACGGATTTTTTCTCCTGAAAAATCTGGATCGGTAAAAACGATTACGCCCCGTGTTTCTTGTGCCAATTCAATTTGATCTAAAATGCCTTGATCGATCGCTGAACCAATGGTTTCAATGGTGTCAACATTGAATACTTCTTGGAGTCTGCGGGTATCGTCTTTGCCTTCGACGACAATGATTTCTTCGATCTTTGGCTTAGTTGCCATTGATGTTGAACAGCCGATGGGCATTTTCTCTGGTATAGTCAGCGACTTGTTGCGGTGTCTGATCCCGCAAAGCAGCAATTTGATTGACGACATAATGGGTGTAGCCAGGTTCGTTGCGTTTGCCACGATAAGGAACAGGTGCAAGATACGGCGCATCCGTTTCAACGAGCAAACGATCTTGCGGCACGATTTTGGCTGCCGCTTGTACATCTAATGCTTTCTTGAACGTGACGACGCCGCTAAAAGAAATGTGCATACCTAGGTCAAGAAATTTCTTGGCCCATTCATCATCGCCGCTGAAACTATGCATAATGCCGCCGATATCTTGAACTTTCTCCTCTTTCAAAATTGCATAGGTGTCTTCGATCGCGTCACGGGTATGGATACTGATCGGTAAGCCCCGTTCTCTTGCGATAGCGATTTGTCGGCGAAAAACCCGCGCTTGCACATCTTTGGGATCTTCCATCCAATGATAATCCAAGCCAATTTCACCTAAAGCCACAACTTTTGGCACGTCCAGTCGTTCTTCGAGGAATCCTTCAACAGCTGGCGTATAACTGCCCGCTTCAGTAGGGTGCCAGCCGATAATACTATAAATGAACGGATATTCCTTGCTCAACGCAAGTGACTTTTCCACTGTTGGATGATCAAACCCTACCACAGCCATCTCAGTCACACCAAGTTCTTGGGCGCGGGCAATCGTTTCTGGAATATCTTCATTGAATTGTTCTGCATTTAAATGAGTATGTGTATCAAAAATCATGATTAGCCTCCTTAGTTCTCCTATACTCTAGCATATTTTGCGACTTTAAGAAACGAATCATGGTTGCTTTTTTCACTGACTTTAGGAAACTTTCAGCAAGTGGTAAAAAATCCGCCTCAGGTTGGAGGAAGTTCCCCCTGGATTCTCCTATACTGAGTAGTAGATAAACCTATGGAGGTGTAAACATGGAAAAATCAAAAGTTGTTGGTAGCCGCTTTTTTTCAACGGATTCGGATTTCCGAAGCAAATCAACGATGAAAAAGCGCTATCAATATTATCGACAGCAAAATGCCCACCGACAATTTGGGCCGGATTTCAAACGGGAATTCCAGCACGACTTTCCAAATTTTGCCACTTGGTTGAAATTGCAGCAGCAAGTGCCGCAAACCAATCAAACAAATACCTTTTCCCATTGGGCGATACTCGGCACGTTCACCCTTTTCACTGCAGCGACATTTTCTCAACAGATCTTATTCCTTTTTGTTCTATTGATCGTTGCCGCATTGGTCAAAGGTCCTGGCATGATCCTGTGGGGGATCCTCTATTCGTTTTTGGTCAGCTTGTTTCCACCTTTAGGTTTGTTGCTTTCAGCCATATTCTTTTTATTGACGATTCGCCAATTGACCAAGAATATGACCTTTGTCCTATCGGCTCTTTATTTCTACTGCTATCCTATCTTGATCACTGTATTGCATCAGTTTACAACATGGAATGACCAATGGTTGTTTTACGGTAGTATCGCATGTGCTTTGATAAGCGGCCATCTGATTTTAAAACGTAATTATCTGTTTGCTTCAAGCAAAGGTGTGGCTTGGGCGTTGATGACGGTGCCCTATGATTGTATCATGGCGCTCGTACCGAAAAAACATAAGGCACGTTTATTTAAATCTCCTAAAATGAAGTAACAACGATTTGTTCCGAAGCACTGGCTTGATTGCCGTTCTTCGGTTTTTTTATGCTTATTGACCAGCCCAAGTTGGGCATCTTTTATTTAGATTTATACGCACTGTTGGATTGCTTTTTGTGCGAGAATCTACTATGCTAGATAAGAGAAAAATCAAAAAAGGAGCCTCGCCATGCTGACCCTTATTATCCTTGCATTCCTCGTCATAGGCGTGCTGCTATACTCCTTTATCATAGAACCCCATCGGTTGACTCAACGCCATTATTTGATCAAAAAAGACAAGCAGACCGTACTGGATATTTCGAAAGCGTATGATATGTATCAAGAGAATGAAACGATCGTGATCGCCCATATCAGTGACTTGCATGTTTCTCACTGGTATAAACCGCGACGCCTGAATCGCATCATCCGTTCAACGATCCAGCAACAACCGGACTTGATCGTTATCACGGGTGATTTGATCGACAATTACAAAAAATGGCCCCATCGTTCCACCAATCGATTAGTCGAAAAACTCAAAAAATTACAGGCACCGATGGGCAAATTGGCTGTCTTGGGTAATCATGATCATCTCCATGATGGTCATTACTTTGTAGCAGAAGTTTTTCGAAACGCAGGTTTCACCCTATTGGACAATGAATCGGTCTTTGGCTCTGACGAAAAAACATCGATGTCGATCACTGGCATTGATATCGACAGTCCGAAAGTCAACTTTTCATATGAATCAACCTTAGCAGAATGGCAGATTTTGTTGTTGCACGAACCTGATTACATCACGCGCCTCACCAATCTCCACAGCTATGATTTGATTTTGTCTGGACATAGCCACGGCGGACAGATTCGCTTGCCCTTTTACTATGCGAAAACCAAAGGCGCGCTCACCTATACGGATGGTCTATATATTTTCGGGAAAGAGACACTTCTCAGTGTGTCAAGCGGTATTGGGATGACAAAAATCCCCGCCCGCTTAGGGGTGCCTCCGGAAATGATTTATTATCACTTGGTGCCGCAAAAAGACGACCAATAAGTCAAAAAGAAAACCAGCAAATACAACATTGCCCATGGAGGCATGCTGTATTTGCTGGTTTTTTTAGGTAATAAGATGGGGCTGGTGTTTATTCTTGCGTCAGCCCTGCATAAATAGTCTCTAAGTTCCATTGCATCATTCGATAATAACTATCCCCCTCTTCACCAGGTTCAGCGATCGAATCGGTAAAGACTGTGTCATAGATCGGAATACCTGAATCTCGGGACACACTTTGCATTGGTCTTGTATTGACGCTGCTTTCGACAAACAAGGAAGCCACTTCAGATGATTGCAACTGATCGACCAAATCTTTGATCTGTGCAGGTGTTCCTTCTTCTTCCGTATTGATTTCCCAAATATAGGCTGAAGGCACACCATAAGCTTTAGAAAAGTATTTAAAGGCGCCTTCACTAGTAACGATCAATTTTTTCTCATCCGGGATCGAGGCAAAGTTGGCTTTGGCTTTCTCGTCCAGGGCCGTTAAATCTGCTAAATAATTGTTGAGATTTTCTTCATAGTAGGCTTGGTTATCAGGATCTTTTTCAATTAATCGCTGCGCGATATTTCGCGCATAGATCATGCCATTCTCCAAATTCAGCCAAGCGTGAGGATCTGCTTTGCTGTGGTCTTCATCGTCAGAAAGGTATAACACATCTACGCCATCGCTGACGGCAAAATAATCTTGATCTGCAACTTTGTTGGCATTTTCCATCAATTTGGTAAACCAGCCATTTCCCCCTGTTTCCAAATTCAATCCATTATACAAAAGCAAGTCTGCATCCGTCGCCAATCGGACGTCTTCTGCTAACGGTTCGTACTCATGAGGATCTCTGCCTACTGGAACAATACTGTGCAGATCGATTTTGTCACTAGCGATGTTCTCAGTGATATCTGCAATGATCGAATTGGTGACCACAACGGACAGTTTGCCCTCCGTTTGACTAGATGGATGATTGCTTTCTGCCAAGAAGAAGCCGCCAGCTATCACTGCCACGGCCAAAGCAGCAGTTGCTGACCACCGTTTGACTGGACTGGTTTTTTGTTTTGGTGAAAAAAGAAAGCCGAATACAAAGAAGGCACCTGCTGTCAGGACAATACTTGAACCTGCTGCAATATTAAAGGTGTAGCCGATAAACAGACCGACAAAAGATGCCAAACCACCTAACGCGCCAGCAATCAGCATCATCTTTTTCAATTCCTTCGTAAACAAATACGCGGTGGCAGCTGGTGTCACCAATAAGGCCACGATCAAAATCGTACCGACACTTTGCATCGCTGTCACAGCGACTAATGTCAATAGAAACATCAGCAAGTAGTGATATCGCTGCACTTTCATCCCAAAAGCTTTGGCCATCATTGGATCAAATGAGGTAATCAATAAGGGACGGAAAAAGACAATAATGACTGCCAACACCACCAAAGCAATGATGATCGTCAACCACTTGTCACTATCCTGCACCGCCAAGACATTCCCAAAAAGAATATGGAAGAGATCCGTAGAACTATTGGCCACCCCGATCAAAATAACCCCTAATGCCAAGAAAGAACTAAAGGTGATGCCAATGGCGGTATCACTCTTGATCAAACTATTATTAGAAATATACGTAATGATCATCGAAGCCAACAGACCGAATAAAATCGCGCCGACAAAAAAATGGATCCCAAAAATATATGACAAGGCAACACCTGGCAAAACTGCATGGGAAATCGCATCTCCCATCAATGACATGCCCCGCAAAATAATAAAGCAACCAATCACACCCGCCACGATGCCAATCGCTACTGCTGTGATCAACGCATTCTGCAGAAAATGATAGGTGCCTAAACTAGTAAAAAAAGTTGTGACCATTCTACATCCCGCCTTTCACAATGATCGTATCACCAAACGTACGTGTTAGATTGGCATCCGTGAACACATCTGCCACAGACCCGTAAGCAATCAAGCGTTGGTTCAACATCACCAGCGCATCAAAGTATTCTGTGATTTTCCCTAGATCATGATGGACAATAAAAATCGTCTTGCCTGCCTCACGCAATTGTCTGAGTAATGCCACAATAATCGCTTCACTCGCAGCATCGATACCAGCAAAAGGTTCATCTAGAAAAATGAAATCGGCCTCTTGCACCAATGTCCGTGCAATTAAGACCCGTTGAAATTGCCCACCGGACAACTCGCCAATTTGGCGATCCGTAAAATCGGTCATCTCCACTGCAGCTAAAGCTGTGTTGACTTGCGCCCATTGAGTGGGACGAATCCGCTGCAACAAGCGCATATTCGGATACAGCCCAAGGGATACCACTTCTTTGACAGTAATTGGAAACGTATAATCAATCGCTGATTTTTGTTCTACATACGCAATACGCCTTTGAAATGCTGCTAAAGGCTGATCATCCGCTGTGACAGACCCGGTGGCCGGGATCAATTGCAAGGCCGCTTTGATAAATGTCGACTTCCCTGCCCCATTCGGTCCAATAATCCCCACGATCGATGGCTTTTCTGTCGCAAAAGAAACCGCCTCGACTGCTTGATGTATGCCATCATATGTAGCAGATATCGATGAAAAAGTAATCATATTCTCACTCCATTTCTATAGTTAAGGTTTATTTATTTTATTTTTTAGGCTCACCTAACTTATCTCTATTATACAAAACTGATTTGGTTTTGCAAGAGGGAGTTTATTTTCAGATTGATAGAAAATAAAAATATTCTCATTTACATGTGATATATTGAACAAAATTTAAAAATATCCGTCATTTTATGGTACCCTATTAGTTGGAAAAAAGTTTTTAGGAGGAATAAAATGAAGAAATTGGGCAAAACATTCGCAATTGTCGGGGCACTTACGCTGTTAAGCGCTTGTGGTGCTGATGCACAAACAAGCAGCAGCGCAAGCAGTACAGCTGTCAGCAGTGAAGAAACAGATGCAAATTCAGCTGCATCTGGTCAGGAGTACACGGATCCTAGCGAGTTGGCAGACAGCTATGATGTCGTGATCGTTGGGGCTGGCGGTGCAGGAATGGCGGCAGCCATCCAAGCCAAAGACGCCGGTGCCAATCCAGTCATTTTAGAGAAAATGCCGATTGCTGGCGGCAATACCTTAAAGTCTTCTGCAGGAATGAATGCTTCAGAAACCAAGTTCCAAGAAGCTGAGGGAATTGAAGATTCAAACGACTTATTTTATGAAGAAACATTGGCTGGTGGTAAAGGAACAAATGACAAAGAATTATTGCGCTACTTTGTTGATCACTCAGCCGAAGCCATCGATTGGCTTGATTCAATGGGAATCACACTGGATAACTTGACTGTCACAGGCGGGATGAGCGAAAAAAGAACCCACCGCCCAACAGACGGTTCAGCGGTAGGCGAGTATTTAGTCGACGGCTTGATGCGCAATATCCATGAGAACGAAATTCCGATTTTCGTGAATGCAGATGTCAAAGAAATCAATGAAGTTGATGGCCAAGTCAATGGCGTCACCGTCAATGTCGAAGGCAGTGAAAAAACAATCGATGCCAAAGCAGTCGTTGTCACTACCGGCGGATTTGGTGCCAATATGGATATGATCGAGGCATATGATCCAGCGTTAAAAGACTATGTGACGACAAACCAAGAAGGCTCTACTGGTGACGGGATCAAAATGATCGAGGCACTAGGCGGCCAAACCGTTGATTTGGACAAGATCCAAATTCACCCAACCGTTGATCAATCGAAATCATTGTTGATCACTGAAGCTGTTCGCGGTGAAGGTGCGATTCTGGTCAACGCTGACGGCCAACGCTTCTATAATGAAATGGACACCCGTGATAAAGTCTCGGCAGCCATTATTGCATTACCAGAAAAATCAGCCACATTGGTGTTTGATGCAGGCGTCAAAGAACGGGTGACAGCGATTGACTTTTATGCCTCTCAAGGCCTGGTCAAATCTGCGGATACCATTGAAGCTTTGGCTGAGGAATTATCAATGCCGGAAGAGACATTAGCAGAAACAGTAGCCACTTGGAATGACAGCGTGGCTGCTGGCAAAGATGGGGCTTTTGGCAGAGAAACAGGGATGGACCATGACCTGTCTACTGGCCCTTACTACGCCATCGCGATTGCCCCTGGTATCCACCATACAATGGGTGGCGTCAAGATCAATACCAATACAGAAGTCATCTCAACAGATGATCAAACGATCCCTGGTTTATTCGCAGCAGGAGAAGTCACAGGCGGTCTTCACGGTGATAACCGGATCGGCGGAAATGCCGTTGCAGATATCATTATTTTCGGCCGTCAAGCAGGGACAAAATCTGCGGCCTATGCAGCAGAACAAGAGTAAACAATAATAAAAACAGCAATGTAAAAGCGCCCTGCGCCTTTTACATTGCTGTTTCTTTTTGAAGAAAATATCCTACCATCTCTAACGCTAAATAGACTACCGCCTCAGCCATAGATCATTGCCATAGATCATTTGCTTTTAGGAAACCACATTTTGCGGCGTATCATTGACAAATGCTGCCAAGTTGCCAACAGCGATCGCCATCAAACGCTGTCTTGTTTCTGTTGGGGCCCAAGCGATATGAGGTGTCAGGTAACAATTCGGTGCTTGCAGCAATGGATTATCCGCTGCTATCGGTTCTTTCGACACCACATCTGCTGCCAACGCTGCGAGTTTGCCTTCAGACAAGGCTTGTGCCACAGCGGCTTCATCCAGCAAGCCACCACGGGCAGTGTTGACCAAGATCGCTGTATCTTTCATTTGGCCTAACGCCGTCTGATCAATCATTCCCTCTGTTTCAGGAAATTGCGGAACATGCAGACTGATGATATCTGCTTCTTGATATAGGGTTTCTAATGTGACTTGTTTGGCCCACTCAGCTTGTGGGGCTTTTGGCCGATGGTTATAGTAAATGACCTGCATCTGAAAGGCATGGGCGATCGTTGCAACTGCCTGAGCAATTGCACCATACCCAATCAAGCCTAACGTTTTGCCTGCCAATTCCGTCAATGGTGTCTGCCAATAAGAAAAGTCCTTGCTTTGCTGCCAATCCCCCTGATGGACGGATCGATTATGGTGGCCGACTTGATTGGTCACTTCTAACAACAGTGCAAAGGTCGCTTGCGCCACAGCATTCGTACTGTAACTCGGAATATTGGTCACAATGATTCCTTGTGCTTTGGCTGCTTTTAGATCAACCACATTATAACCAGTGGCCAATACGCCGATATACCGTAGTTCCGGACACGCCTGTAAGACGTCTTCGGTCAATGGCGTTTTGTTGGTGAAGACCGCTGTTGCCTCCCCGATCCGTGTGATGATTTCTGAAGGATCCGTATAGGAGGTTCGATCGTATACCGTCAAATCGCCAAGTGCTTCCATTTCCCGCCAATCCAAATCTCCTGGATTCAGCGCATAGCCATCTAGTACAACAATCTTCATTTGATTGCTCCTTTCGCTTTTGCATAATAGATTGGGATCCCCAATGCTGTCACACCTATCCCAATGATCGCGAGTCCTGGGGTCGTGATCATAGTCATCACCAAAATAAAGCAACCGCCAAGTAACGCGATCAATGGCGTGATTGGATACAACGGGACACGGTAAGGTCGGTTCATGTGGGGATCGCGTTTGCGCAATAACAGCACACCTATAAACAATAATACACTAAAGAACCACATCACGAAAACCAACATATCTGTCAATAAATCGAAGGTACCTAAGAAAATCATGATGCAGGCAATACTGACTTGCAAGATAGCCGCCGCATATGGGGCATTGGTGCGCTTGCTTAAAGTCGCAAATGTCCGGCTAAAGGGAATCTCGTCGGCCAAAGCCATCGCATAAGGCACCCGCAGACCAGTCATGGTGTAGCCGTTCAAAGCCCCATAGACAGAAATCAAAATCCCGATCGTCACCAATTTGCCGCCAAAGCCGCCAAATAAAGCCATCGCTGTTTCTGAAGCACTATTCAAATTCCCAGCGATTTGATCGATCGGCAAAGTTTTGAGAAAAGCCACATTGATCAACACATAGACCAGTGTCACAAAGCTCAAGCCAAAAATAATTGCTTTCGGCAAGTCTTTTTCCGGCTGTTTCATCTCTCCTGCCACATTTCCGACACCTAACCAACCGTCATAGGCAAAAAGCGTGGCCAATAAAGCACTGCTAATACCTGCCAATATTGAATCTTGATTGTTTGAAGAAAAATCAACAAGGGAAACCTCCACCTGACCAGGCAAAATCAATCCAGCCACAATGATCAACGCGATCGGAATCAATTTGATGGCCAAGGTAAAAGATTGGACCCTTGCAGCTGCTTTCGTCCCCAGCAAATTGATACATGTCACACTGATTGCAGTCACGATCGACAATGGCATCAAATAATGGCTTGATAAATGAAATAAGTTGATGCATTGCGTCGCGAAAATAATACTTAAAGCCGCGACATTGGCAGGAAAGTAGATGATACTTTGCGCCCAACCAAGCAAAAATGAGGGCAGCTTGCCATAAATTTTTTCAATATAGCGAATAGCCCCACCCGTCTCAGGAATCGCTGTCGCCAACTCAGCCAAGGTCAATCCACCGCAAATCGTTAGAAAACCAGCAAGCAGCCAAACCAATATCGTCAAACCGGTTGACTGGGTCTGCTGCACAACTGCGGCGGCTTTAAAGAAAACGCCCGCACCAATCACCGTCCCCATCACGGTCGATAATGCCCCCAAAAAACTGATTTCTTTTTTTAATTGACTTTTCACACCTTCACTTCCTTCACCTTGAATTAGTCAAAGTATAGCGGATAGCTTCAAGCTTGACTAGCACTTTTTGACAAATAAAAAAAGCAAATGCTTTCATCTGATCAGCACTTGCTTCACTCAATTAATCTTGATTTGACAGTATTTCTAGGGGAACTTGTTCTGTTCTGCTGATTCGGTGCAAGAAGGTCAAAGCGACCAATAACAAGAGCGGAAATACAACTGCCGCTAAAATCCCCAGTTGCAGGCTCGCCCCGGACCACTCTACGACATTGCCGACAACAGCTGGGCCTAATGAACAGCCTAGATCACCAGCTAAAGCCAAGTAAGCAAACAAAGCTGTGCCGCCATTGCGAATATACTGTGCCGAAAAGCTGAAAATACCTGGCCACAAAATTCCAACTGCAAAACCGCTGATCCCGCAGCCTAAGAAACCAATCAATGGCATCTTTGCTAAACCAATCATGCCATAGGCAATCAAGCACAGGCTTAAACTAAAGACCATAAAGCGCTTGAGGTCGATCCGTTCGCCAAAACGGCCATAAAGCAATCGAGAAGCGCCCATCATGAGGGCGAAAACCATCGGGCCAGATAAATCACCCACCGTTTTTGACACCCCTAAGCCTTGTTCGGCAAACGTTGAAGCCCACTGGCTGACTGCTTGTTCAGACGCACCCGCACAGACCATCATCACAAGCAGCAGCCAAAATGTTTTTAATTTAAATAAGCCGCGCGTAGATAAGCCCTGCGCTCCTTCTGCTACGATTGGCGCCAAGGGTACTTTCAAAAAAACAAATAAATTGGCTATCGGCAATAATGACCAGATCATCGCCAACAGCTGCCAGCGAGCGATTCCGAAAATCGCAAAGAAAAGCGTTGACAACAAGACAACGGCCACATAGCCCCAGCAATAGAAAGAATGCAGCAAACTCATCGCCTTTTCCTTATGGTCAGTTGGACTGGCTTCAACGATTGGGCTCACCAACACTTCTAAAAGCCCCCCGCCAATTGCATACAGAACCACTGCTGCTAACAATCCACTGAAAGGGGAGGGAAATATGGCTGGAAAAACGGCCAAACCAATCAAACCAGCAGCAGCAAAGCCATGCGCCGCCACGATCGATGGACGATACCCGATGCGGTCGACAAAGAAAATCGCCGCAAAATCAACCAACAATTGGGTCAAAAAATTGATACTCACCAAAAGGGTGATTTGAGTGATTGGTAATTGATACTGAGATTGAAAGGTCAAAAAAAGCAATGGTGCAAAATTGTTGATGATCGCTTGAACAATATACCCCACAAAGCAAGCGGTCAACGTTGCTTGGAAATTTTTCATTTTGTTCCTCCTTTATACCCTCAGTATACGCAATGTTTAGCCGATTCAACCATGGAAAAAACACGCTTTTATGCTAGATTATCTTCGTATTATGTGCTGCCATCCTTTTTAATAAAAAAAAACGTTCCTTTACAGGAACATTTTTTTCTGATGGATAGAGGCGCATACATTATCAAGCGTGAATCTCCGATGACTTCTCATTTGTTACGTTACTGTACAAAAAATCCAGAAGGTGCATCACTGGTGTCGATCATAATGTTTTTTGTTTGTGAATAGGCCTCCAGCATCGATTTGTACGTTTCCCGGCCAATGCCGGATTGCTTATACCCGCCAAATGGTGCACCTGCAGGAATTTGATTGTAGGTGTTGACCCAGACACGCCCAGTTTCTAAACGTTTGGCTACATCGAGGGCCATATTCAGATTCTGGGTCCACACACCGCCACCTAGCCCATAAATGGAATCATTGGCCATCTCTACAACTTCATCGACCGTGTCGAACTTGATCACCACAGCCACAGGGCCAAAGATTTCTTCTTGGGCGATGCGCATATCGTTGGTCACATTGATCAGCAATGTTGGCTCCATGAAACAGCCCCTGGCCAATTGGTCACGGGAGATGATCGCTCCCCCAGCTTTGACGATCGCCCCTTCACGCTTACCGATGTCAACATATTCAAGGATCGACTGGACTTGTTTTTCGTTGACCTGTGCCCCCATTTGGGTGTCTTCCTCCCATGGTAAGCCAACGCGCACACGCTTGAAACGATCCGCCAGCATTTCAACAAATTTGTCATAAATACCAGATTGGACGAATATTCTCGAACCCGCACAGCAGACCTGCCCTTGGTTAAAGAGGATGCCCAACTGCGCCCCATCCAATGCTTTTTCTAACGGCATATCATTAAAGAAAATATTCGCCGACTTGCCGCCTAGTTCCAATGTGGCAGGAATCAAACGTGCTGCAGCTGATTTTGCCACATTGTAGCCAACCTCGGTCGAGCCAGTAAAGGCCAACTTCGCGATACCTTCATGGTGCAGCATGTATTCACCAGACTTGCTGCCTTTTCCTGTAATGACATTCAAGACGCCTTTTGGTAGTACATCTTGAATCAAACGAGTAAATTCTAAAATACTTAATGAGGTCGACGATGACGGATGGATGACGATGGTATTACCGGCAGCCAAAGCTGGCGCAATTTTCCACGCAGCCATCAAAAAAGGAAAGTTCCATGGGATGATCTGACCGACCACACCGATTGGTTCCTTTAAATTGATACTTAGTGTATGTTCCCCAAGAAGCTGCGCCGTACCTTCTTCCGCTCGGATCACACCGGCAAAATAGCGAAAATGATCCGCACTAAATGGCACATCGATGGCTTTGGTTTCCCGAATCGGTTTGCCATTGTCCAATGTTTCGATCAATGCTAAACGCGCCGTGTTTTCTTCAATGATATCGGCAATTTTCAACAATAAGCGCGAACGTTCTTCGAGGGAAGTTTTGCGCCAAGACGTTAAGGCTTGATTGGCTGCCGCAACGGCTCGGTCAACGTCCGTATCTGTTGCATCCACAAATTCCGCCAAGACTTCGCCAGTTGCTGGATTGATGGCGTCGATAGTTCTTCCTTCCGATCCCGATGTCCATTCGCCATCGATAAATAAGTCAAAATGCTTTTTCTCTTTGGACCACTCTTCCACTAATGCTACACTGTTCATATCATTCCGCCTTTCTCTTTTGTGAAAATAGTTTCAATATAATTATAGCGCTTACATTCAGAATTATCAAAAAAATTTCTAATATAAAACAAAAGCATGATGGCTGTGCAACAGAGCCATCATGCTTTTGTTTTTGTGTCCAATGCGGGTGCGCATTTTTTATCCCTCAGCTGGTGCATGGGCAGCCAGAAATTTCAATGTTGCTTCAAAAATCGGACCAATGAAGACGATGCAAAGCAAAGTTCCTAGCCCCACACTTGCCCCCAATGCAAAACCAATCAAGACCATAGCAGCATCTAAGCCGATACGAATCGTTTTTTGGGTCAATTTTGTCCGTTTATAAATCAAGGCAGTCAGCGCCTCTAAGGCCGCAGAGCCTTTGTTGGAAGATACATAGATGCCTGCGCCGATCCCAAATAAAATCGGTGCGGCAATAATTGCCAACCAAGAATAAAACGGCAGGTGGACCGAGATTTTATCCAATATAGGCTCAAAGATCCCAATCAGTAATCCTAGACCGATTCCGTTGATGATACTGCCGATCCCCAATTCTTCACGGCCCAGCAAGGCAACGATCAACAAAACAATGCAGTTGAAACAAAGACTGGCGATCCAAAATGGGCTCTCTACAAAGTTTAAGATACCTAACAAAAAGGTACTGATCGTATCATACCCTTGATGCGCAGTGATCAGCAAAGATACCGCCAATGCAATCATCCCTGTGCCTAAAAAAACTTGTCCTATTTTTTTTGATTCTTTCACGACATCACACTCTTTTCATCTCATAATCATTCAATTCACTTATTTCAGTTTACCTTGAAAGCGGTCAAATTACTATCTTTTCTGAAGTATTCATTCATTTTTTTGAGAATCATGCCCAATCATTCCAACGATTCATATTGTTGGCTATATTGATCGCGAAATTCCTTTGGTGTCAAACCAGTCAATTTTTTGAACATTTTCGAAAAGTAATTGGTATTGTTATACCCAATCGAATCACCGACTTCGCTGACTGTCTGCATGGTGTGCAAAAGCAGTTTTTGGGCTTGTTTGATGCGTACACGATTGACATATTGGTTGAAGCTCATGTCTGTTTCTTTTTTGAAAAGCTGACCTAGATACACGACACTGACATGGAGTGCTTCGGCGGCAGCTTTGACCGTCAAATCATGGGTGAATCCTTCCTCGATCAGCTGAATCGTTTTTTGTACGATTTCAGAATAGCGTTTTTGACTAGGTTTATTTTTGACCAGCCGCAAAATATCATCAAATAATTCTCGCAGATCTGCCAAAGATTGCGCTTCTTTGATTTTGTTCAAAATCGCCTCATGGTTCTCATCAGACAATGCAGGCAATTGACGGTACATATCATTGAATAAAAGAAATGCTGTATAGCGGACATGTTCTGGATCAGTTTGCGCTTGGGTCAGTGTACCGAAAATATCATCCAACTCTGATTGAACCGTTTTTCGATCACCAATCGTTAAGGCCTTATTAAAGGAAAGCAGTGGTTGCTCTTCATTTCGTTCAAGGATCGATACTGGAATGATTGGTTCTGCCATAAACAGATCTGGATAAAAACTTTGCAAGGATTGTACTTGTTTGATTTTTTCATAGGCATGGTAGACATCTTCCCAAGCAATAGCCGTTTCGCTGACAATGACTTGACAAGCTTCTTGCTTTTCTTCGATCACTTGATTGAGGCGATCGATGACTTTTTGTCGTTCGCCCACAGCAATCACTGTAAGCTGCCCTTCCTCGATTCTGCCTGCCAGGACGAAAGGTTGGTCTGCCTTTTGCCACAAGCGGCTGATCGTTGCCAGTTGCGCTGGTTCGCCTAAAAATTGCATAACGGTGTAGGGTGGTTTGACATCGCCGTTTTGCATGGACAATAAATGCAGATACTCCGATTCGTTCAATTCATCATTGAGCCACAGCAACAAGCTAGACTCTTGATACAGTTCTTTTTCTGCGGCTAGTTGCTGTTGCGCAGCCAATTCTTCGGCGATTGCGGCGACGCTAGTGCGCAATTCGGTTTTGTTCACGGGCTTGACCAAATAATTGCGCACGCCAAGAGCCATTCCCTGCTTCACGTAATTAAATTCTTGGTAACCGGAGAGGATGATCGAAAAGAACTGATTGCCTGCAGCTTGCGCTTGTTGGATCATCTCAATGCCATTCATTTCTGGCATTTGGATATCGGTGATCAGCAAATCGACGGTATGATTGGCCAAATACGCCAAAGCATCGGAGGCGTTCTTTGCTGTATAAACCACTTCGAAACCCAATTCGTCCCATGGCACGATCATCGTCAATCCTTGGAGGATCATGTATTCATCATCCACGAACATTGCTTTATACAACATGTGTCATTCCTTTCTTGAGCGCCTCTGGTGTAAAATAGATCGTGATCAAAAATCCCGCATCTTTTTGGGCATCGATCTCCATGCGATACGCTTTGCCGAATAGTCCGCGTAACCGTTCATGGACATTTTTGATGCCGATCGAGGTTTGTTTTTCGATTTCTGCGATTTTCAAGGTATCATTGATTTTCGCAACTTCTTCTGCAGTGGCTCCCTTGCCGTTGTCTTTGATCTGGATCACGATGAGCCCTTCGTCTTTGTATGCTTTGATACTGATTGCATTATCATTGCGCTGATAATCAATACCGTGGACAAAATAGTTTTCCACCAAAGGCTGCAAAGTGAATTTAGGTAAATACAATTGCGCTAATTCAGGATCCACGGTGACATGATACGCAATCTTGTCTGGATAGCGCATTTGATACAGATAGACATATTTCTCACAAAAAGCGACTTCTTCCGCAAGGGTTTTGACCTTTTCTTGTGTGGTATTATTCCGCAGCAATGCCGAAAATGCATAGACGACATCCGCAAGCTCTTCTTGGTTGCGGCTCAAGGCATACATGCGGATGTATTCCAACGTGTTATACAGAAAGTGGGGATTGATTTGTGCCTGCAGCGCCCGCATATCCGCATCCCGCTGTTTGATTTCCAATGTATAGATATCCTCGATGTAATCATTGATACTGACAGTCATTTGGTTGATTGCTTCTGCGATTTCTTTCAATTCTTGTTGCACATTTTTCGTATCGATCTGATTTTTAAAATCTCCTTGGCTAACCGCCTTGGTAGCAGATACGATTGTCTTCACTTGCCATGTATACCGTTTGAAGGTCCGTTGCAATATCCAGAGCAGCAAACCGATGACCGCTGCCCCGATGGCAAAAATCACTAGGGTTTTTTGAATGATTTCTCCCCAGATGATTTTTTTGGACAATAACACCAATGAAATCTCGCCGCTGACTGTCTGCTGACGCTGCACATAATACGCTTTGTCCAATATAGCATCGCCTTGTCCACGAGCCATCACATCATCGATTTGTTGTATTTCTTCTTCACTCAGACCATCAGCACTTTGAAACAATTGCTGCCCATTGGCGGTGTACAAAAAACTGCTCACCCCATGCAGTTGATTGTCTTGTGCTTGATTGGCCATCACAGTATCTGCTTGAAACACAACATACACTTGCCCCAAAGGTTGGGCATAGTTGCTGGGCTGAGAGATTGGGCGGGCAAAATACAACCGATTCGCCAAATCAATCCGTACGTCATTGTGTTTGCCCCCATAAGGTGCTTGCGGGGAAGCGATCAACAAATCATCACTTTCATCTAATTGGACGATTATTTCTTCGATGTCAGCGTGTTCCCGCAACAATCGGTACAAAATATTCGGCAAATAGACACTTTGTCCAGATTGACGAAAAATCTCATTGCTATACGAAAAGTAATCTGGCAAAGACAACTGCAGATAGTTGCGCAACGATTCAAAAGCCGTATCCGATGTCGTAAACTCTCCCAGCACCGAAGAAACAACTGCATTGCGTTCTTTGACGTAGGTGTCTAATTGCATGCTGCTGTTCTCAGCCAAACGATTGCTGGTATTGAAACGCTCAATACCCGTATAAATACTGAGGGCAAGCATAATCACCAATGCCATCAGGATCAGTAGAAAACTATACAGCTGCATGAGCTGATTGATCAAAAAATCATGCTTCAAGAAGTTGACTTTCGGCTTACGCATCTGTCAAATCCCGTTCAATCAATTCCCGTTCTTGTTTCAGCGCCCCATGGACCCACAATAACAGCAAACTAAAGGTCCCAAAAAGCAGCAAACCTTTCATGGTCCACGTGATCAAGAGAATGCCCGCAAGGCCGAATATCAGTTTTAAACATGTGCCCATCCGCAAAAATAAGCTGATGAAGGACAGTTTTAGATTGTTGGCAAAAGAAAGCTCATAGCACGCATCAAACGTGACTGAAAGCAGATAGAGCAAGATCGATAAGCCAATGACCACGAATAAAATAAAAGAAACCACCAGCCACATCAATCCTTGAAATTGTGTCGCTAAGTATAAATTATACGTAAGGAAAGCAGTCAGTCCTAAAAAAAGATAAAACTGTTTGTTTGCCCGCCAAAAGCCAGCTTTCCAAATCTGCCAGCTTTTGCGAAAGGTTTGTGCCTCATAGGCCAAGCCATCCGACTCAATGAGTGAACTGACTGTATAAAATGCTGGACCAATGCCAAAAACGATGCCCCCTGCCAGTGTCATTCCTACAAAAAACAAGTTCAATTTCATGATTGCCCATATCATGCGGAATCCTTTGACCAATCCGCTACCCGCTGTTTCTTCCATTCATTATTCCTCCCTTATTCATTCAATACTCAAAATGTAGCATGTTTTTCTATTCTTTCTCAAGTTGACTGAGAATCTTTTAATCAAACTATGTACAAATGTCAAGATCACTTACTTTATATGTCATCAATGTTATTTTTATTGACTTTTTCAGAAAATCTCAAGAAAAAAAAGGGCAAAGAGGATTGCATGAACCTGTTGTTCTTGGCAATCACTCTTTGACCAGTCCTTTACTCAAGGGTCAGAAATCGTGTTTATTCTTGACTCGCAAGATACTCGTCAAATTGTTTTTGCATTTCATCTCGCACTGTATCCCAACCTGCTGTTTTTAAATCTTCCACAAGTTTTGGTACATTTTCTTCAGGATCGATCGTCCCTGTTGTCAAACTTGATTTGTAGCGATTCATGACATTGGCAATATTGGTGATCTCAGTTTTGACGCTATCCGTTTTGAAATTGAAGCCTAAAAGTGGTGAAGCTTCCGCATTGGCGATATTTTCATCACGTTCTGCAATCATCTCATCTGTGATCGATTCTTGGGTATACAAGATCATGTTGTTCCCAGTGTTCCAAGCGGACATCCGGGTATTTGGCAGATAACCGTCCAACAAACGGATCTTGTTGTCTTGGCCTTCAACTTTCTCCCAAGCTTCGCCTTCGACGCCCCAAACTAAGCCGTTCAATAATTCTGCATCACTGTTCAACAAGCCTAAGAATTCAACAGCTTTTTCTTTGTTCTTCGACACATTAGAGACAACAAAGTTGGCCATTTGGGTTTGTCCGGTTGTTTTCAATTGTTTGGTGATTGGTTGTGACACCAATTCTTGGCCAGCCGCATTGGTCAAGATCGTGTCACCGTAATCCATAGGCCCTTGTGTTTCTTCACGCATGAACCAAGTATTGCCTTCCAAAGGATAACCCGTCGTATTGGTTGCCGCATCAGTTGGAATCAACCCTTCGTTGTACCATTTGTGCATCAATTTCAAGTTTTCCATCAATTCTTCATCATCATATTGATTGATGATCTCTGTTGAGTCACCATCTAATTTGACTGCAAAAGGATATTCTTTGCCCATCACATAATCATAGTCCCCAGAAATGTTGTAGGATTGGCCGATCGCAAATGCAGCGATGTTCGGTTCATTTTCATGGAATGTTTTTAAGACTTCTTCTGCATCTTGGTATGATTCGATGCCGCTGATGTCAATATCATATTTGTCTAAATATTGTTTATTGAAGGTCAGAACTTGCTGTGCATAGATATTGCCATTCACAGGAAAAGCATATAATTTACCGTCGATCGTATTGCCTTGGATATAAGACTCATCCAGCATGTCATACGCTTCTTTGGCATATTCAGGTGCCAATTCAGTCAGATCTGCATACGCGCCTTTCTGGGCATTCGCTACATAATTCGATGCCAATGAAATATCATAATTTTCACCAGAAGAGATGATGGTACTCATTTTTTGGTCCCAATCGCCCCAGCCGATATACTGCAGGTCGATTCGTACATTGATTTTCTCTTCGATTCGTTTGTTGGCGATCTCCATCAACTGATCAAAATTATCTGGTTTGTCCCCGACTTGATACATGAGTAAAGTAGTGACACCATCCGCATTTGTGCTTGAATCTGAAGTATCCCCGCCAGTGCCGCAGGCAGCCATCCCTAAAGCCGTAGCTGCTGCCATACCAGCAAATGCTGTTTTTTTCCACAATTTCATTTTTGTTCCTCCCTCTACTTCTATTATTCTTTCACGCCGCCGATTGTCAAGCCACCTACGAAATATCTTTGGAAAAATGGATAGGTGATAGCAATCGGCAACGTTGCTACAACAACGATTGCCATACGAGCAGTTTCGCTTGGCAACGCGGCCAACCCGCCTTGGATCTGGGCAGCCATGCCTGAACTTTTGGCTAAGTAGTCCAAGTTGTTTTGGATCCGCATCAAAAGTGCTTGTAAAGGCACTAAAGAATCTTTTTGAATATACAACAATGCATTGAACCAATCATTCCAGTATCCTAGGGCCGCAAACAAACTGATCGTTGCGATCCCCGGCACCGCCAATGGTAAGACGATCGATGTAAAGATCCGCATCTCACTTGCGCCATCAATTCGAGCGGATTCAATGATGCTGTCTGGTACAGTTTTCTTGAAAAACGTCCGCATAACTAAGATATTGAAAGGCCCTAAAGCCATCGGCAAGATCAATGCCCAGATCGTATCTTTCAATTGGATCAAGTTGACCATCACTAAGTAATTGGCAACCATGCCTGGCGCAAATAACATCGTGATCAAGGCAAAAAGGGTAAAGAATCGTCTAAAGGGAAAATTCGAACGAGAGATCACATACGCATACAAAGACGTCATCGTTGCATTGATGAACGTGCCGAAAACAGTGATAAAGATTGAGACCCCAAATGCTTGGAAAATCTTGCCGCTCATCCGACCACTAAAGAGGTAGCTGTATGCCGCCAGCGAGAATTCTTGCGGCCAAAAGCGATAGCCATTTTCTGCCAGTGATGTTTCATTGGTCAGTGAGATAGCGATCACAAAGAGAAACGGAATCACACATGAGATCGCAAACATGGCGATCACAATATTGAAAATCAAATTGACCGTTGGATTGAAGGTGCGAATCTCCACTTTGGTTACTTTCTTTTTCATTTGATCCACCCTCCTAGAATAATGCTGAATCTGGTTCTAATTTACGGACCACCAAATTCGCTGCCAGCAATAGCAATGCCCCAACAACTGATTGATAAAGTCCCGCAGCAGCGGTCATGCCGAAATCACCTGTGGCAGTCAATCCGTTATAAATATAGGTATCTAATACTGCTGTGACTTGATACAATGCGCCGGAATTTTGCGGCACTTGATAGAACAAGCCGAAATCGGCTCTAAAAATACCGCCGATGTTCAAAATCAATAATACGGAAATCATTGGCAGCAACTGCGGCAAAGTCACATTTTTGATCTGCTGCCACTTGTTGGCCCCATCTACCATCGCAGCTTCATAATAGGATTGATCGATCCCCACCACTGATGCGTAGTAAATGATACTGTTGTAACCCAAACTTTTCCACACATTCATAAAGACGAAGATAAACGGCCACCATTTCGGATCGGCGTACCAGTTGATACTTTCGCCACCCATGTTGTTGATCCATTGGTTGATGATCCCTTTATCTGGGCTCAAGAAAGCATACACGAAGTAAGAAATGACTACCCATGATAAAAAGTATGGCAGCAAGGACATCGTGTGGTACACTTTGACCAATTTTTTATTTCGTAATTCACTCATAATAATGGCAAATGCAATAGCAAAAAAGAGATTGAATGCCAAAAAGACAATATTGTATAACAAGGTATTTTTAGTGATCAGCCACGCATCATTCGAGGCAAATAAAAATTTAAAGTTATCGAACCCTACCCATGGGCTTTCTCTCAAACTGGCCAAAAAGCCATCGGGGGAAATGTGGAAGTCTTTAAATGCCACCACATTCGCTAATACTGGTATGTAGAAAAAAAAGATAAACCAAATGACGCCAGGCAAAGCCATTAATATTAACGCTTTGTACTGCCAGACATTTTTCAAAAAACCCTTTTTCTTCACGTTTCATCATCTCCTTCTGCTATAAGAATAACGCTTTCATGGTTAGAAATGAATGAACAAACTAAAGGTAAAATGAAACAAATTAAAGGTGTTTAGAAACAAAAAAACTACCCGCAGTGAGGCTTGCGGATAGTTGCACTGTTGATGAAAGGCAATTAAAACCCATTTTCTTGAATCACTTCTCTAAACCAGTAACCAGACTGCTTGATCGTGCGTTCTTGGGTCTCTAAATTGATGGAAATAAAGCCATAACGATTCTTGAAGGCGTTCAACCAAGCCCAATTGTCCGTAGCCGCCCACATATGATACCCCAGACAATGCGCACCTTCTTCGATTGCTTGATGGACATAACGTAAGTGGTCTTTGACAAATTGAATACGATAATCGTCTTCGATCATGCCTGATGCATTTTTGAAACGCCCTTCATCTTCTACGCCCATCCCATTCTCTGAAATAAAGCAAGGAATATTGCCATAGTTGTCTCGCAGATTGATCAAGGTATCATAAATGCCTTTTTCGTAGATTTCCCAACCACGATACGGATTGATTTTTTTGTCTGGCCAGTCATAGTAGTCGAAGTAATCTTCTGGCATTGGCTGCGGCGCCTGTTTCGGCGATCGCTTTTGTTGGACGCGTCGGGGTTGATAGTAGTTGACACCTAACAAATCAACGGTATTGTCGCGGATCACTGCCAAATCGGCTGCTGTAGTGACAGGGCGGATCCCCAATTCATCAAGAACCGCCACCAGTTCTTTAGGAAACGTCCCTTTGACGGCTGGATCTAAAAATGATTGGTTAAAAAAGGCATCCGCACGCACTGCGGCTTGCTGGTCTGCTGGATCTTGCGGGTCTTTGGGATAGGTCGGTGTGAGATTCAAAATGATCCCGATCCGGCCCTCGCAAGCAGACTGGCGGAACTTTTGGATCGCCAAAGCACTCGCCAAGGCTTCATGATATCCCACTTGAACAGCCTGCGCCAAATCCACAACTGCCGGATAATGCTGTTGATAGAGATAGCCCATTTCGACAGGAACGATAGGTTCATTCTGGGTGAACCAATGTTTGACCTTGTCCCCAAACAAGTCAAAACAAATTTGGGCATAGTCGCCAAATGCCGTGACTGTTTCTCGATTGAGCCAACCCCCTTCATTTTGCAGCGCCATCGGCATATCAAAATGATAAAGATTGACAAAAGGTTCGATTCCTCGTGCCAGCATCTCATCAAAATACCGGTGATAAAAAGCCACCGCTTCTGGATCAACTTTGCCTCGACCTTTTGGAATCAACCGGCTCCACTGGATCGATGTCCGAAAAGAATTGAAGCCGATTTCTTCCATGCAGCGCAAATCTTCTTGAAAATGCGTCAGTACTTGGGTGGTTTGTCCTGGGCCTTGACCTTGGAAAAATTTTTCAGGATTGGTTGTATACCAATGGTCCCAGATGGACGTTCCTTTGTTGTCATTTGGCAAACGGCCTTCTGTTTGCGGACCGCTGGCAGCGGCTCCCCACCAGAATCCTTCGGGAAAGTGGATCGTCATTTCTGCCCCACCTTTTCTTGCGCCAACAGCAGACAACCTGTGATGCCGCTTTGATTTGGTAAAGCCCATGCGGCAATATAATCATCCACAGGTGGTGTTTCCATGTAACCCGCCATTTGCTGCACAAATGCGTCTTTGATTTTTGTCAATAAATGCGGTTGGTTCATCACGCCCCCGCCAATGATGATTTTCTCGGGTGCCAGGGTTAATGTGATATTAACCAACGCTTGGCCGATATAGAAGGCTTGCAGGTCCCATACAGCGTGATCTGCTGGCAGATCTTGTCCTTTGATCCCCGTTCGTCCTTCCAATGACGGACCTGCAGCCAGACCTTCCAAGCAGTCATGGTGATAAGGACATTTCCCTTGATAGCTATCGTCTGGATGCCGTTTGACAAAGGTATGCCCAATTTCTGGATGGCCGATTCCTTGGAATAATGCCCCTTCTCTGACAACTCCTGCGCCGATCCCTGTACCCACCGTCATATAGACACAGCTGTTTTTTCCTTGGGCTGCCCCTAAGCGTAATTCCCCATAAGCTGCTGCATTGACATCCGTTGTCCAAATAATTGCGGTATCCGGCCATTGGCTGGACAATGCACCCACCAAATCTATTTGCTGCCAGCCAGCTTTGGGCGTTGCCAAAATATGTCCATAATTGGCCTGTTGCGGATCAATACCGATTGGCCCAAATGACCCAACCCCCACCGCCTTCATGGGATAGGGCGCAAAAAAGTCAAAAATGGCTGTCAACGTTTCTGTTGGTGTGGTCGTAGGAATGGATATTTGGTCAACGACCGTCATCGCTTCATCTGCGACGGCACAAATCATTTTTGTGCCGCCAGCTTCAATCCCGCCAATATACATCTGCTATCTCTCCTTTAACCCAATCGTTCGAATCTCGTAAGGTTTGATTGTCTGCGTTGGCATGCTGTCGGTGCCTTCTTCTAAAAGATTCAGCACTTCTAAGTTCATTTGGTCTTTTTGTACGTGAAACGCTGTTTCTTGATCGGCCAGATTATACCCGCGCAAGACGATTTGGTCTTGGTTGCGGCTGCGTTTGAATGCAGTGATTGCTGTCGTATCACCTTGTGCGTTGATATAGTGCACAGCAGGTGCCAATGTACCAGTTTGATGGGCAATTTGTGCCGCGGTCCATGGAATTTGTGCTGCCTGGGCTTGTTTATATGTGTCATATCTTTCTTCTGGCGTGCCATGGAAAGCAATGCCATAGTCAAAAGTATGTTGACCTAAACATTGCGCTTCTGGTGTTGGGAAATAGCCCCAATCGCCAAGTTCACCAGTACAACGCAATAGCGTTAAACAAATGGTGTCATCCACGATCTCATATTCGTTCAAACCAAAGTTGGACACAGTCACCCCTTTATGGTCATTATGCAAATTGGCAAAAGCATGCTGATGCTGAGGATTCGTTGGATTCTCCCAATGGCTAGATACCTTATTTGGCCGTTTGACCACTTCATAAATACTGTCTGCCTCATGGAAATCAACATGGATTCCAGTTGGGAACAATGCCCGCAAACGATGGTCTTTGCTCTGGTTATTGACTGTCGTCTGAAATGCTACTCGCTGACTATCCCGCTCTAAACATACTTGTGTTGTCAGTGTGAATGGCACCAAGTCTTGATTTCGCTGCGCTTTGCGGAATCGAAAATCAACGACCGCTTTTTGTTCTTCTGCTAAACGTTCATCTGCCGCAGAGGGAATCATCAACGTTTGACGAATCTCGACCACACCTACTAGGTCAGTATTTTCGATCACATTGATTTGATGAGGGAAAGCAGTGGAGAGAATCGCTTGATCTCCTTCTGGTTGTTTAAAGATATATTCATTGGCAATATCACCGACATTTTCAAAGACCAATAGATTTTCAAATGTATCGCCAGTCTGATGATTGGTGACCGCCAAACTGCCATTGTCGGCAATATCGATTGTCAGATGCGCATTCGCCAGTTGCCGCCCCTCTTCTTTCACGATCAAATCAGCCATTGAGCCAGCTGCTTCGGATTCCACTAAGGCATAGGTTTGCCAAGAAAATTCAGCCATCTCTTGAACGGCCACTTGAAGCGTCACAAAGCGTTTCATGTAAGGGATCCGGAACGCATCTTTTGGCAAGTCATAATCAAATAGTACTTCTTCCTCTTGAATGATTGCTTCAACTTGGTTTCCAGCGGCATCAATCACCTTGTAATTGCTTTTCGGTTTATCTTTCAATGCATGGTATAGTTTGCTGGGCATGCCCTCTCTAAAGGTCTTTCTCTCCAGTTCAACAGTGACTGGCACAAGACCAGAACGCGCTGTTCCAGCTGTATTGAAGACCACAAAAGGACGGCTGTTTTCTGGAAATACAGTTGTATCGATTGCTTCTGTTAACTGACGCAGGGCTTCTTCAGCCACGTATTTGCCGATTTCATTGGCTTTTTCGAATCGCGGCATCATTTCTCGGTGCACTTCATCCACTGAGCAGCCGCAAATACTGTCATGGGGATGGTTTTGCATCAAGGTCTTCCAACCAAAATCCAAGAGATCATGCGGATAGTCTTGTGTTAGGTCATAGGCCATCGTTGCTAATGGCTCAGCGACATTTTCTAATTGCCGCGAGACGCGGGTGTTCCACTGTTTCAAGTAGACCCGTGCAGAAGCCGTGTTGGCTAAAGTATACCAGCCGTCTGTTTCTTGACTGGTTAATTCGCCAGTAATGGTACCAAGATCGTCTGGCAGATCTTCTTGCACAGCTGCCAAGTATTCGGTAAAGCTGGCATGTTTGAATTCATATTCCGGATATAATTCATTGGCCAATCGAATCGCCGCTGAGATATCTTTTTGCACTGGCTGATGATCCACGCCGTTCATCATCAAGTAATGATTGGTGGCGCCAAATTTCTCTACATCCGCCAATTTTTGATCCCAAAAGGCTTTGGCCGCTTGTTTCTCTGCAGGGATCTCATTGCCGTTCGAATACCAGTTGGCAAATAGCAAGCCAAAAATCTTACTGCCGTCTGGTCCTTCCCAGTGCATTTCAGAATATTGCGAAGTGAATTGATCATCTGGCAAGACTTCATTGTCAAAACCAATCGGTTTGACACCGCGCCCAAACGCCGCACTCTCAAGGTTGGCTTGCAGCATCATTTGCGGCGTTTGCCCCATGTTGCCAAAGGTATCTGGGAAGTAGCCCAACATCACTGGTGTGCCCCATTTTTTGCTTTCAGCCATGCCAATCAACATATTGCGGGTGTTCGATTCAGCACTGATCAGGAAATCATCTTGCAAAATATAGAATGGCCCAATCTGCAATTTGCCTTGTTGGATCGCTGCTTGAACGGCTGCTCTTTTTTCTGGCCGTACTTCTAAATAATCATCCAAGATGATCGTTTGTCCATCTAAGTGAAAACTATGGAAATCAGGGTCGGTGTCGATCAATGACAAAAGATCGTCCATCAATTCGACCAAACGCATATGGTGCTGTTCATAAGGCATGTACCATTCTCGATCCCAGTGACTGTGGGAAATGATATAGACTTGTTTTTTCATCGCTATTGCTCCTTGCTCTATTTTCTTCTCTTTATTTTTCTACCCGAATATCGAAATAGTCCATGACCAATTCGCAAAACATCATATTGGCCCATGAGAACCATTCTCTTGTATATTGATTTGGATCATCGACATCAAATCCTTCATGCATCAAATTGGTTCCAGCATCGGTCGCTACCAATTGATTAAGAATGCGTTTTTTCTCCGCTTTATCCGCCGTCGTCATCCCTTCCATCGCCATCGCGATCGGCCAAACATAATTTTCTGGTGTATGCGAGCTGCCGATCCCTTTGGCAAATTTTCCTTCATAAAAGTATGGATTTTCTGTACTTAAAAGCGTTTTTCTTGTAGCTAGATAGGTTGGATCATCGATGGTCCCATACCCTAGGTACGGTCCCGCAATCAGATTAGGGACATTGCTGTCATCCATCAGCGATGCACCGCCAAACCCGTCCACTTCATAGGCATAAACTTGTTCGCCAGCTTGATTGGTCGTCATGCCATAGGTATCGATCCCGGTTTGGATCTCTGTTTGCAAAGTTTTGGCTTGGGCAACCATCGTTTCATCTGTCAGAACGCTTGAAAATAGTTCTTGGATATAGCCCAGAACGACCACGGCAAACATATTAGATGGTACCAAGTAGCCATATTTGCACGCATCATCACTCGGCCGAAATCCTGACCAAGTCATTCCTGTCGGCTTCACCGGCGTACCCTTGCCTTCATGGGTCAAGGTATCTTCTTTGCGCCAAGTATCACGTTCAAATAGATATGGGGATGCGTCATGGTCTTGCTCCGTTTTGAAAACCGTTAGGACTTTCTTGATACCGCTGACAAAATCCTCGTTGAACTGGTCCGTTCTACCGGTATTTTTGTAAAGCAGATAGGCCAGCTGAACGGGATAGCACAATGAGTCGATCTCATACTTGCGTTCCCAGATCCAATCATTCATTTCCGTATGGTCCGTTTGATGACCAGCGCCATTGGCTGTTTCATTGAAGGCATTCGCATAGGGATCGATATTGATATAATAAAACTGTTTCTTCACTAGACCGCTGATCATGGCAGCCAAACCTTCATCTTCTTTTGCGATCACTAAATATGGACGTACTTGCGCAGTTGAATCCCGCAGCCACATAGCAGGAATATCACCAGTTAATAAAAATGTCGTGCCATCTTCGTGACGTTTGACAGTTGTTAGTAAAGTATTGGCAAATGCAGCATTGAAGTTTTTTGCCCAGTCAGCGTGTTCTTCTCCGCATTTCTCGGTAATCGTTTCCATAAATGTTGCGACTGATTGTGGTATTTGTTTGTAGACCATGAAGTCACCATCCTTAAATTTGATATATCATTTCACGAGTTCAGTATAACCATCTTTAATCTTGATGTCTAGCTAAATTTTATAAAAATTAAAGGGTTTTCATTTTTGTTTTTTTATGCTATTCTGTTGAATATGATATATCAAAAAGGAGCATGTATATGAAAGAGCCTCTATATAAACAAATTTACGATGCGTTGCACGATGCCATTTTGACCGGCACACTGGCTCCTGGCAGTCGTGTCCCGACTGAAAAAGAGTTGTCTGAAACCTATCAAGTCAGTCGGATCACCTCAAAGCGGGCTTTAACAGAACTTGAGCAGAATCAATTGATTTATCGCGTACAAGGCAGCGGCAGTTTTGTTCGGCAGAAAACAACTCGTACGGCTACCGGCAAGATCCTCTTTGTTTTGCCATTTGCCAATGACCTTTCTTTAGGAAACTTTACGGAAGGGATCTATCCAGTCATGCAAGAATACGGCTATGAGTTGCTGATGACACCGGCGGATTACTTAGAGAAGACTTCTCCGCAGGAATTGATGCAAGAATTTGACGGGATGATTTATTACGCCAGCAACACAAGTTCTTACTATGATCTGCTGTTTACTTGCCAGCAGCATGGCTTTCCTGTCGTGACTTTAGACAAACAATTGCATGATTTTGCTTTTCCAGCTGTCCTGCCTGATAACTTCGAAGGCGGTCAATTAGCTGCTGCCCACCTGCTTTCATTAGGACACCAGCGCATCGCCTATATTTTCGGCAATCCCCATCATCCGCAATCTGTCCGCAAACGTTACTTGGGCTATGTTGAAACAATGCAACGATCTGTCGATTTTTTGACAAAATTGGATGACGGTCGTGCAGTTTTAACGGAAGCAGTGACGTATATCCAAGACCAGCAAATCACTGCCGCTGTCTGTGAAAATGATTTGGTCGCCATCGAGCTCATGCGGCATATCCGCCAACACCCACAGATACCCGCTGATTTTTCGATCATTGGCTTCGACAATATCCAAGCAGCTGCATTGGTCGATCCAGCTTTGACCACTATCGGACAGAATTTTGCCGAAATGGGGCGTTTGGCTGGTTTGAAGGTCATCGAACAAATCAATCAATCAACAGATGCTGCTCGGGAAAAAAATCACGTATCAATAGAACCGGCTGCCCAATTAGTAGCGGTATCTTTGATCATAAGAGAATCTACCAAACCAAAGGAGTGACTGAAGTGAACGTTTCAATGATCGATACAAGACATGGCACTGACAATCAATATAGTTTTTCTCATGGCAATTGTTTGCCATATACAGGGGTCCCATTTGGGATGAATTTTTTCGCCCCGCAAACCAGCAATCAGCGGGGAAGCTGGTGGTTCCATCCTGAGGACCGGACGTTTCAAGGTTTCCGGATCACCCATCAACCAAGCCCGTGGATGGGCGATTTCAGCCATATGACCCTGCTGCCTTTGAATGGTGCAGTCAGTGAGATGCAGCTCTTCCATGCGCAAAGTTCGTATCGGCCAGAAGAAAGCAGCTTTAATCCAGCTTATCTGAAAATCAAGACCCAACGCTATCAATCTACAGGCACCCTCGTTCCAAGTATGTACGGCGGCCTGCTGGCTATTGAAAACTGCGGGGTGAATCCTGGCTTAGGCTTATCCTTCCCTGGTACCTTTACGGTCAAACAAATCGATGCGCAGACGATCGCTGCGACGCTGATCGTTTTCTCAGGTTGTGAAGATGATCAATTTACCTTCCATTTTGTCTGTAAATTTGCCAGTTCGATCGTTGCGCTAGAAGGACCTTTAAGCGGTGAGGAAGGCTTCGTCATCGTTCGCTTTAGAGATGAAATACAAGAAGCTGTGCATTTTGCCACATCCTTTATTAGCGAAGAACAAGCTTTTGTCAACTTGCAGCGAGAAGCGAATTGGACGTTGGCGGATTACAAAGCTTCCGCAACTGACCAATGGAATGATTACTTGTCACGGATCGAATTGACCCATCATGATCAAAAACAAGTCAGCACCTTTTATCATAATTTTTACCGTTTGTTTTTATTTCCGCAGACTTTCTATGAAATTGATGCAGATGGCCGCAAAGTCCACTGGGATACATTGGCAAAAACGGTTAAATCAGGCCCGCTTTATACGAACAACGGCTTTTGGGATACCTATAAAACCGTTTATCCACTGTTCTCACTGATTGCAGTTGAAAAACTGGAAGAAATGTTGGAAGGTTTCTTGAACAGCTATCGAGAAAGCGGCTTTCTGCCTAAATGGTTATCACCAGATGAACGAGGCCTGATGCCAGGAACGTTGATCGATGCAGTGATTGCTGATGCGGCTGTCAAAGGCATCCGTCCTGACTTGATGCCTGAATTGTTGACAGCCATGAAAAAGGCAGCGACCCAGCAAAGCGAGAACAGCAACTATGGTCGACAAGGAACCCTTGACTATTTGACTTATGGCTATGTCCCTCTTGATTACCATGAATCTGTCAATCACACGTTGGACTATTGCTATAGTGATTTTTGTATCAGCCAAGTAGGCAAACAAGTGGCTGACACTGAGATCGCCCATTATCAAAAACAAAGTCTGAACTACCAGCATATATTCGATCCAGAAACTGGCTTTATGCGGGCCAAAGACAAAGAAGGCCGCTTCCGTCCTGATTTCAACCAGCATCGCTGGGGCAAAGACTATGCAGAAGGCAGCGCGTGGCAAAGCAGTTTTGCTGTCTATCATGACTTTGCAGGATTGATCAATGCCCATGGCGGCGAAGAACGATTTGAAGCAAAATTGATCGACCTGTGTAACCAAGACCCGCAGTATACGACCGAAGGTTATGGCTTTGAGATCCATGAAATGAGTGAAATGGCTGCGATCGACTTTGGACAGTTGGCGATCTCAAATCAGCCAAGTTTCCACTATCCTTATTTATTCAGCTATATCGGCAAACCTGAAATGGCACAGCCATTGATCAAACAATTGTTGACCCAGTGCTTTGACGACAGCCCCAAAGGTTTCCCAGGAGACGAAGACAACGGCAGCATGGCAGGCTGGTATCTCTTCAATGCACTAGGCTTTTATCCTGTCACACCAGGCAGCGGGGAGTATGTCATTGGTATGCCTTTATTTGATCAAGCAACCATCAAATTGTCTTCAGGCAAGATTTTAACGATCCAAAGTACACCAAACAAACCGCAACAATTATTTGTCGATGCGGTCACGCTCAATCATGCACCCGTAGACAAAATGTTCTTCACCCACCAAGAGTTGATTGCTGGAGGCAGCATTGATTTTAAATTAGGTGTTGTGCCTCGCAGCCGCACCTGGACAGCAGATGCCTATCCTTTTAGTCTGAGTCCAAGACAATAGAACCTAGTTGCGAAATGAAGTGATCCTCAATGAAAGACAGCTCGTCTGACTTTTGATGATCGCTTCATTTTTTTTTTTTGCAAAAAAACCGCGCCTCGATTCACGGCTGCAAGGCCCAAAGCACCTCGATCGTTTGCTTTATGTCTTTTTCATCTTGCTTTACTTTGCTATCGTCCCTCGCTATACTTAACGCTATCAAATGTGCAATGGTGGTGTTTTACGTGCAAATCGTGATTATCGGCGCTGGTCCTCGTGGATTGTCTTTATGCGAGCGCTTGATTGCCCATGGAAAAAAACTGCAGCTCTCTGCTTCGATCATTTTGATCGATCCCTATCTCCCTGGGGCTGTTTGGCGGACCTCGCAAAATCAAGACTTGCTGATCAATTCAGTCACAAGTCAGGTGACCCTTTTTACAGATGATTCCTTGACCAGCGGTGGACCAGTCGTCAATGGACCGACGCTTTACGAATGGGCAGACAGCATTGGAAAAGCATTTGCCCAACAACATGCACCAAACTTACTGGCTTTCTTTGACGACATTGATCCGAATGGCCATTGCCCCCGCGCAATCTACGGCTTGTATCAGCAATGGTTTTATCAACAATTAGCCGCCGCTTGCCCTGAGATCCCTGTGACCTATGTCCAAGGCGAGGTACATGCCGTGACAAAAGAAAAAGACGGCTATCGTGTCAAAACAAAGGATCAGATGTGGACAGCGGACAAAGTCGTTTTGGCAACTGGACATAGTGCCGCCCGCTTATCCCTGAAAGAAGCCGAACTGGCAGCATTCGCTCAGCAGAAACAATTACGCTATTTTCCTCCAGCCAATGCAGCAGATGTTGATTTCTCCAAAATCGCCCCTGGGACACCTTTGATTTTACGCGGATTGGGGCTGGCCTTCTTTGATTATCTGACTTTACTGACGCAAGGCCGGGGTGGAAAATTTATTGAACTAGCAGGCCACTATCACTATCAGCCTTCTGGACAAGAACCATTGATCATCGCCGGTTCTCATCGCGGTGTGCCCTATCATCCACGAGGAAAAAACCAAAAACGCCCCACTCAGCAACGGGTCCCCCACTTTCTGACCGATCAGCGATTGACCGCTTGGATCAAAGACAAACAGGTGTCCGCTAAAGTCGTCTTTGCTTATTTGGCCAAAGAAGTTGAGTTGGTCTATTACCAGCAATACCTAAAGGAGAAGGCCAGTCGATCAACTGCAGATATCGAACGCTTTACGGCAGCCTTCATCCAGCAAGATGGGCATCTATCAGTGATCCATGATTTTGGTATCCCCTCTGCGGCTATATGGGATTGGGCCTTCTTCAAACAGCCTTTCACCAGAAAAACAGCCGCAGAATCCGTCCAATCCTTCTTGCTTGGTTACTTAAAATGGGATTTAAGTGAGGCCGAACTGGGCAATTTGACTGGTCCGGTCAGCAGTGCCCTAGAAGTATTAAAAGATCTTCGCGAACCATTGCGGGTGATTTTGAGCCATCAGTTGCTTTCACCGCAAGACTTACAAGAATCATTTTGGCAATCCTTTGTGCCCTTGAACAGCTTCTTATCTATCGGCCCGCCCTTGCAGCGGACACGGGAACTGATTGCTTTGATGGAAGCTGGGATCGTCACATTGTTAGGCCCAGAAATGATCGTGGAAACAACCGATGTTTTCTTGACCTATGCCAAAGATTTCCCGAATGATACGTATCAAGCGCCACAAATGATGGAAGCCAGAATACCGACAACAGCTGTTGAAGCCACAGCCAATCCGTTGATCAACGATTTGCTGGCACAAAGACTGATCCATCCAGCCAAGCGCCATTTACCTAATGGTACGGAAGTCCAGACTGGCGCTGTCGCCATTGACCCTTTGACCAACCTATGTTTGGATGACCAAGAACACCCCCAAGAAGGACTCTATTGCTTTGGTATTCCGACTGAAGGTATCCATTGGCTGACAGCCGCAACGGCTCAGCCGGGTACCGATGCTTGGAACTTGCGCCAAGCCGATCAAATGGCTGCTCATATCTATGGCCACGGTCGAAATAAGTGATTGATTCTTTTGCAAGAAAATTGCGTAAGCTTTTGAAAACCGATACAATAAAAGAAAAGCTTACAAGGAGGTTGTTGCATGACCGCTGAATTACAAAAAATCAACGCTTTGATCGCTGAAGTTGAAAAGGTGATTCTGGGCAAGCATGATGTGATCCAGTTGACCGTAGCCGCTTTATTGGCTGGCGGACACGTTTTATTTGAAGATATTCCCGGTGTGGGCAAGACGATGTTGGTCAAATCATTGGCCAAAGCCATCCAAAGCGACTACAAACGGGTTCAGTTCACCCCTGATCTATTGCCTAATGACATTTTAGGGGTGTCGATTTTCAATGCCCAAAGCCAGCAATTCGAATTTCGACCGGGACCGATCTTCACTTCCGTCTTACTCGCTGATGAAATCAACCGAACCACGCCGAGAACCCAAGCCTCCCTGTTAGAAGCCATGTCTGAAAATCACGTGACGATCGACAATCAGACCTACCCGCTCAGCCCGCATTTCTTTGTTTTGGCCACCCAAAATCCGAATGAATATGAAGGCACCTATCCATTGCCAGAAGCCCAATTGGACCGTTTTTTGTTCCGTCTGCATATCGGTTATCCTGATTTCCAAGATGAATTGGATCTTTTGACCGGTCATCGTCAGCAAAGCCTAGAACAGATCCAAACGATTTTGCATGCCGAAGAACTCACGGCACTCAAAGCCATGGTAGATGAAGTCTATGTCGATGAACAAGTCGCGCGCTATGCCTTGCAATTGGTGCAAGCCAGCCGCCAGCATCATGGCATCGAGTTGGGCATCAGTCCTCGTGGCGGCATCGCTTTTTTGAAAGGGGCCAAAGCTTTAGCACTGACTGAAGGACGCACCTACGTCACACCCCAAGATCTGCAGCGGATCCTGCCAGCTGTCTTTGGTCATCGTCTGTTAGTCAAGGGCGGCATCCATGCCAATGCCGATACACTGGCTGAGTTGATGAAACAAATGATCCAGCGGGTGCCCGTCCCAACGAGGAAATGACTATGGGCAGACATCTTGCAAAACGAATGCTGCACCTATTCGTTTTTATCGTTGCTTACTTGATTTTATTTGCCTATTGCTTGATCTTCAACAACGATGCCGGCTGGAGCTTGTGGTTTTTCCTCACCCTGATTTTGCTCTTTGATCTGTTGAGCCTTCTGCCTTCCTTGAAAAAGGTGCAAGTCACGATCGAAGAATCGTTACAAAGTGAAGAAGGAACGACGCTCTCATTGCCCCTCGAAATTTTCTGTTACCGGCCATTGTTTTTTCCATTTGTTGTCTTATCCGTGTCCTTCGACGACGGTTTTCATCAACAAACCTTGCCTTTTTATCGAGGCGCAGCGATTCGGACGCACGCACAATGGACCCCACCGCAAAGAGGACGTTACGATACATTTCCAGCCACACTGCGCAGCGGCGACTTATTTGGTTTCATTGAAAAAAAACGTTCGATCACGATCAAACAGTCCTTGCTGGTACTGCCCGCCTATCAGGCAGCGGCTACCGCATTGCTGCCTTTGATCACTGAACAATCCCAACGTTACACCTATGGTGAACCAAGCTTCACGATCAAGCAATTTCGTTCCTATCGACCAGGTGATTCTTTGAAGCATATCGATTGGAAGTTATCCAGCAAGCAGCAAGCATTGATCTTCCGCGAACCTGAAAACCACAAGACCCAAACACTTGTCTTGATTTTCTGGGGTGAAGCAGATGCGCATTTTGAAGCGACCTTGTCCCTCTTTTTCTCTCTGCATCAACTGGTTCAGCAGCAACATGATGTACAAACGCTGTTGTTTGGCGCAGACATTCCTTCTCCCTATCATCCAGATGCGTTAGCTTATGCGCAGATCGCGCCTTTTGACCACTTGCCAGTCGGGATCCCCGCCCTTGCCAGTAAGCAGATCCTTGTGATCGCCCCTGCTGCAACGGAGCAAGTCCAGCGCTATGTTGACCAGTCGCAGCGCCACAACAGTTGCCAACTCTTGACCTATGCGGACTTGATGGGGTATATCGCAGAGGAGGAACATATATGAAAGCGTCCCTGATCAAAAAAAGCTTACTCGGTCTACTGACGTTTATCAGCTTGACCTTGATGATCCTGCCTTTTGTCGCAGTCTATGATTTGGGGAATGAAGCGACATTGCTGGCCTATGCCGCTTCTGTCTGTCTCTTCTTAGTGTTCATCCCGAAAGTGCGCTATAGTTTGCCTTTGCTGCTGCTTGGCTGGTTTGTTGTCTTGTATCGTATTTTCCCCTATGGTACCAGCTTTTCACTCGATTGGCTGACACGCTTTGGCTACGACTTCTTGCGGGCTGTTAGGGAAATCATCATGGGGGATGTTGGGTATATCACTGAACTGGCCGCCGTTACTTTGATCGTTACCTGGATACTGTTTTTAGCGATTCTGCCAATTATATTCCGCTGGTTCTTTTTCACCTATGCCATGATGCTGTCTTATTTGCTGACAGTCGTCATTTTCAACCGCTTTGATTTGACTTGGCATATCACCGGGATTCTAATCTGCGGCATTGCCTCAGCCCTCATTGAACAAGTGGACATGCGGCACAAACGCAAGCTAGGAGAATGGGTTCTGGTACTATTGACGTTGGTCGTTTTGATGGTTGCCGCCGTCTATTTGCCACAAACGGCGATCAGAGGGCAATTGGTCAGCCAATCGACCATGGTCCGCACCAATTTGAATCAAATCGGTTTCTATCGATTTATCGAAGAACACGGTACCCCGTCAGGTTCTCGAACTGGTTTTAGCGAAAATGACCGCCAGTTAGGCGGCCCATTGCTGGATGACACTACTGTTTTATTCGAAGCACAGCAAAACACCCGTCATTATTGGCGCGTGGAAAGTAAAGACTTTTATTCTGGCAAAGGGTGGATCAGTACGATCCGCGAGGAAGACTTCCGAACAGACCCCGTGTCGCTGACGGTGGCGGATGATCAATACCGGCAACCTTATACCGATACCGAAGACATCGTCATCGACTTCATGAACCACGGTGACTATGTGCCATTGCCATACGGTCGCAGCCAACTGACGGTGGCAGCTGGCGCCCAAGGCCTGCAAGTGGACGATTCGATCCGCAGAGTGGACTTGCTTTCTCCTGATCCTGTGTCACAAGTGACGATCACGTGGGACCAGCCAGATTATACAGCTGAGAATCTGCAAAATCTCTCATTGCAGCAGCCAGACACCACTGTCGACTATACGCAATTACCGGAGACATTGCCAGAAAGGATCCCCGCATTGGCAGAGGAGATCACTGCCGATTCAGAGACACTTTTTGAGCAAGTCACAGCGATCGAAAGTTATTTGAAAAATACCATCAATTTCCGCTATTCGAAAACAGATGCCGTCTATCCTGAAGATGATCAAGACTATGTCGATCAATTTCTCTTTGAGAGCCAAGTCGGCTACTGCGACAATTTTTCCAGTTCCATGGTGGTCTTGTTGCGCACACTGGATATTCCTGCACGCTGGGCCAAGGGCTTTTCTCCGGGTGATCCGGTCACTTCTGACGGAACGACCACCTATACAGTCCGCAACCAGAATGCTCATTCCTGGGTAGAAGTCTATTTTGCAGGCTATGGCTGGATTCCATTTGAACCAACGCCAAGTTTCCAAAATCCCGATCGGCCGGTATTGCAAACAGATACCGCCACCGATGAAACGACACCCAGCGAAACCACTGCGGAAACAAGCGAAAGCAGTGTCAGCAGTTCATCAAGCGAAATCACCGCCAGCACCAGCACCAGCAGTGCTGTAACGGAAGCGTCAAATGATCCATGGCTGACGACTGAATTGAAACAGCTTTTACGCAATGGCCTGATGTGGATGAGCGGTTTGCTTGTGGTTGGCTTGTTCTACATCTATCGGCATCGCCTATTTCGGATTCAGATTTGGGTGATTTGCCGCTGGTCAAAAACACCGCTGACACAAGCCTATCCACGCTTATTAAAACAAACCACCCGGGTCTTGTATCGACATGATGCCGAAACATTGCCGGATTATGCACAGCGGTTAGAATCAATGTATCCTTTGTTCCACGGTAGTTTTATCCAACTGACTGCTGCCTACGAGGCGTATCTATATGGCGGAAGTCAAGATCAAGGCTATCATCAATTGATCCTGCACACTGCTGAACAGATCAGTCAGTTGAAGGCACTGAAATGAAATGCGTACTGCTGACTCGCTTTAGGCATATAGCAAGAAAAAAATCCACGCGATCCCATATTTAATGGCATCGCGTGGATTTGATTTTATTTTGCTTGACGATTTTGCACAGCAATAATGATCAGTTTGGTCATTTCCATTAACAAAACGGCACCGGCCGCCATGGCCATTGAAAGACCCACATGACTAAGGGTAAAGGTCGTTGGGATCGCAAAGACTTCACGAACACCTGGTACCAACGTGATACTGTACAACCCACCACAAACCACAATGGCCAACCAGACCATTTTGTTGGCGAATAAACCCGCTTGCCATGCTGTTTCTGTATTTGAACGGGCAGGCAATGTTTGCAGTGTCCGGCTCCAGATCAATGTTGAGAATGCCATGGCTACACCCAATTCAGGCGATTGATTCATACCCAGCCATTGTGCCAAGATCACAACGGCAGCAATCAAGATTCCTCGATACGTCACAGAAATCAATGTTTTTCCAGTAAAGATACCAGCATTTGGATCCCGTGGTGCCCGTTCCATAATGGTCGGCTCCGCTTTTTCCATACCTAAAGCGATCGCTGGCAATGAATCATTGACCAAGTTGATGAACAACAACTGCAACGCGGTGAAAGGATTGTCCCATCCCATCACTAAGGCAAAGACAATCGCAATGATTGCGCCTAAGTTTCCAGCAAACAAATAAGAAATAGCCTTTTTGATGTTGTCAAACACATTTCTCCCCACTTCAACAGCGCGGATGATCGAGGCAAAGTTGTCATCGGTCAAGACCATCGCTGCTGCATCTTTGGCGACATCGGTTCCTGTTCCCATCGCAATCCCGATATCTGCTTGCTTCAGAGCCGGAGCGTCGTTGACACCATCCCCAGTCATGGCAGAAATTTTGCCTTTGTCTTGCCATGCGCGGACGATCCGAATTTTGTTCTCTGGAGAAACACGGGCATACACCGTGATTTTTTCTAATAGATCTGCCAATTCGCTTTCTGACAAACGATCCAATTCTGTTCCTGTCAAAGCCAGATCGCCTTCAGCAGCAATCCCGATTTCCTGCGCAATCGCTACGGCCGTTGTTTTGTGGTCACCAGTGATCATCACTGTCTTGATCCCTGCTGATTTGGCATCAGCCACTGCTTGTTTGACTTCTTTACGGGGTGGATCGATCATTGCCATCAAACCAACTAAAATCAATTCTTCTTCATCTGCCAGTGTCAATTCCCGTTCTTGGCCATCAGCCATCGGGCGATATGCAAAGGCTAAAACACGTAGTGCGCGTTTCGAAAATTCTTCATTTTGATGTTGTAATTTTTCTTTGATGTCATCTGTCAAAGGTACCACTTGATCATCGATCAAGACTTTGGTACTGCGGCCAAAGACGATGTCTGGCCCACCTTTGGTCAACAGCAGCTGCTCTCCGTCGATCTCATGGAGCGTCGACATCAATTTACGATCAGAATCGAAAGGCAGTTCTTGCAAACGCGGGTATTGTTGACGAATATTGCGGTATGGCTGCTGCAATGTTTCGCTATAATCAAGGAAGGCAATCTCTGTTGGATCCCCTAATTTGGTCCCATCTTCACTGATTGCCGCATCATTGGCTAGAACACTGATTTCGATCAACCGTTTTTCTGGCAGCGTCCATTGCCCTGGCTCATTCGAGAAGTCTCCGGTTTGACCATTTGGCAAATAGTAATCCACCACTGTCATCTTGTTTTGTGTCAATGTACCTGTTTTGTCTGTACACACAATACTTGTTGAGCCCAGCGTTTCCACTGCCGGCAATTTGCGAATGATCGCATGACGTTTGGCCATTTGTTTGGTTCCAATCGACAAGACGATCGTCACGATCGATTGCAATGCTTCTGGAATCGCTGCAACAGCCACTGCCACTGCAAACATGAAGGCATTGACCAAGTCTTCTGTCATGTCGCCAGTACCATCACCTAAGAACAGGCGGGCCACTTGCACACCAAGAATGATCAACGAGAGGACCAAAATCGCTACACTCAATTTCTTGCTAAATGAATCTAAGCCCCGCTGCAACGGCGTTTTGTGTTCCACCGTATTTTCTAACAACCCAGCAACTTGACCGATTTCTGTGACATTCCCTGTAGCCGTAACGATAAAACGGCCACGACCATAAGTCACGATCGTACCACTAAAGACCATATTGTCCCGGTCGCCGATCGGCGCTGTCCGCTCAATGATACCCAACTCTTTTTCGGCAGGTGTCGATTCTCCGGTCAACATTCCCTCGTCAACTTTCAGCGATCCTTCTTCGATCAAGCGGCCATCCGCAGGCACGTAGTCACCCGCTTCTAGAATCACGATATCTCCCACAACCAATTCTTTGGCCAAGACACTTTGTTCTTTGCCATCACGAATGACTGTTGCATCAGGTGCCGACAAACTCTTCAATGCATCCAAAGATCCTTCGGCTTTCTTTGTTTGGATCACGCTGACCACAGAATTCAGCAGCAATACTGCAAAAATAACGATCGATTCTACATGGGCCCCCATAATCATCTGAATGATGGCCACGATCAATAGGACGATCACCATTGCATCTTTGAAGGTATCTAGAAATAACGCCCAACTAGATTTCTTCGGTGCTTCTTTCAACTGATTCAAGCCATTTTCTAAACGCTTCGCTGCCTCTTGCTGCGTCAAACCTTCCGGCTGACTCTGAACCTCTGCCATGATTTCTGTGATGTCCTTTTGATACATTTCTTTTGCCAATGTGTTTGCCCCTTTATCTGTATTTTTACCCACTTAGGTCTCTTTTTTTTGAAAAAAAAGAGACCTAAGACAAGTTTATGCTTGTCTTAGGTCTCACCGTTTAAAATAATACCAGAAAGCTGCTGCCAGCTTACTTACTGTTGATATTACCGCGGCTTGCGCCACCAGTTACTCCCCTAAGGAATATTGATAATGTACAATTATCATAACGGAAAAACAGCCCATTGGCAACTGTAAAATCTCAAAGATGACATTTTTTTGAAAACATTCTTTTTGGAATCGTCCCTTTTTTTCTGCTACACTATGGATAGACCAGAAAACTGAATCACCTATTTTCCCACTGGAGGTACGCATATGGACGTATTCAATCAATTTATCAACCACACATCCGTCAGAAATTTCACAGGAGAACCATTGTCTGACAACCTGAAAGCACAATTGATCCAGGTTGCCCAGAGTGGCGCTAGTTCAAACTTCGTCCAAGCTTATTCGATCATTGAAATCAAAGACCCGCAAAAATTGGCCGCCATCGAAGAGATTGCTGGCGCACCAAACTATATCACCAAAACCGGTGTCTTCTACTTATTTGTGGCAGACCTGTATAAACACCAGCAACTATTGGAACAAGCTGAATTGTCCAATCACGCATTGACGACCATGGAGCCTTTTATCGTTTCTGTCGTTGATACGACCATCGCAGCCCAGAATATGGTCGCGTATGCAGAATCACAAGGATTGGGCATTTGTTATATTGGCGGCATTCGGAATGACCTTTCCGCGATTGCCAAATTGGTCAGCCTGCCGAAACTGACCTTCCCCCTCTTTGGGTTGACCATCGGTTATCCTGAAAGCCGCAACGACGTCAAAGTCCGGTTACCTCAATCAGCGATCCTAAGTACCGATCACTATCAGCCATTGACCAAACAACTCGTCGATCAATATAACCAAACAACAGCCGCCTATTACGCCCAACGCGGCAGCAATCAGCAAGAAACCAATTGGCAAACAAAAATGACGGCGTTCTTCCGTGAACCGCGACGTCCAGATGTCGCTGACTTCATGAAACGTCAAGGATTTACCGGTGATTTTAACGTATAGTAAACAAACAAAAGAACCATCGTTTCGACAGCAAACGATGGTTCTTTTATTTGCGAGCCTATTGTTGACTCTCTGGCTTTGCTGTGGCCGGACTTACTGGCAGCGCACAGTAAAATCTATCGATCAATTCTGCGAAAGACTGGTCCAATGCTTGTGCATCGCTGGCACTATTGCGCTGCAGATAGTTCATTGGTTGTGCAGCAACATCAAGTAAATAATAGGGAATTGCCCTATCTCCTTCACGACGCAGCTTGATCAACGGTTGATACAGTGATTCTCCACAAGGCCCCGTCTTTGAGAATGACAATTGAAAAACCGTTTCGTCCTCTTTGCTTATACGATAATACCCACCGTTTTTGGCTATCTTTTCTGCACCGAGTGTCTCATTCAGCGCTTCCACCTCACACCATCTCATCCCTTTTCACCTGCTCACTGGTTTGATTCAAGATTATCTGAGCTCAGTTTATCATAAGAGAGGAACAATTTGTGCCTTTCTCTGGCGGTTTAAAAAAATATACCCATAAAATAAAACAGCGCACCTGAATATTTAAATATAAATATCGCTTTACAAACAGAACAAACGTTCGTATACTTTCAGTGAGGAGTGATTGTTATGACCGCTGCACAAATCGCTTATGCAACGCAAGAAACCTACGCTTTAGAGAAGCACTATTATGAGTTGGTCACCTTGCCAACCCCTGTTCATTTTCTATTCGACAGTTTTGCCCGTACCATGGAAAAAACCGGCAAAAATTATATCCTGATTCCTGCTGCTTATTCTACACTCCACGTACCGTTATTTTTTGTCTTCCACATCGAAGAAAATGAGGTACCCATCTATCATTATCAGCATATTGTAGCGAATCGAAAAATCGTTCGCCGTTATGATCCGCAGCGGGAGTACTGGCCAGATGGTCGGTGAGGGATAAAGCTGCCTATTCGCTTCGCAAGGCTTTTGAATCTAGACGTACGATTCGGTCACACATCTTCGCTAATGCTTCATCATGTGTGACTAAAATCACCGTCTGTCCTTCTTGATGTTTCCTAAGTAAAATCGACATGACCTGATGTGCATTGGCAGCATCAAGATTTCCAGTTGGTTCATCTGCTAAAATAATCGACGGATCGTTGATCAAACTACGGGCAATCGCTACACGTTGTTTTTGCCCGCCTGATAGCTTGTTGGGGAATTTTTTTAACAGTGGTGCAATCCCTAGTTCCTCAACAAGCGGTAGCAACCGTCGCTGTGCTTCTTTTCGCAGATTGCTTGGTAGATACTTGGTTGGTAAGAGAATATTGTCTTTGATGGTCATATCATCGATCAAACCAAAGTTTTGTAACACAAAGCCGATTTCTCGATTTCTTAAGCAGGCTTTTTCTTTTTCTGTCAATTGACTGCCTTGGTGCCCCATGATGAGATAGTCGCCTTCAGTTATGTTATCCACTAAGCCCAGTATCGACAAAAGGGTTGATTTCCCACTGCCGCTAGGTCCTACAACTGCAATGAATTCCCCTTTCTCGCATACAAAGGAATCGAAGGACAAGATTTCACGTGAGATTTTTTCACCATCAGGAAATATTTTTTTGACCTTTTTCAACACATATACCGGCTGTGTCATTTACAGCACCATACTTTCACGATGAAAAAGCTTGCCAATCGCTATCCCTAAAAATAGCAACATAAATAGACTCCATAAACCGATAGAACCAACAATCACTTCCAAAGACCATACCTGTTTCAACACAAAGACATTCAAGAGATAAAGGATCAAACAATCCGTTATCAGCCAAATGGTATAGGAGAGAATCACATCGATACATAAGGTCTTCTTCGTTGAGCCCAAACCGTAAAATAGTTTATACACTTTCATCCTTTGCTTTACCAAAAGTTTTAAAATAACGAAAATTTGCAATACAGAGAAAATCAAAAACAACGTGAGCTGGCTGGCTGCTTCATTTCTTTGTACCTCAACACCTTGCAGTGCAAAATATATTTGACTGTTCCCGTTTTGAAGACTTAACCTTTCATATCCTGTATCAGTCAACTTGCCTACTTCATTATGCAAACGAATCGGCGAAATATGCGTATCTTCATGATTGATAGGAAAAAAATAGAAAGTCAAATCTGGTTGCCAAAATGAGGCCGCGGTCGCTTGTTCTTCCGTTAAAGGAATCATTGCATATGTATCTAAAAGGATTGGTTCCAGATCAAAAGTCATATAATTCAATATCTCTGCATGTTCGTCAAAAAAGCCAGCCACACGATACTGTATATCGTGCCCGATTATTTGGTCTTCTTGACTATCTACCAGCCAAGTCATGTCAATTTGATCGCCTATTTGATACACATCATGATAACCCGCGCCTAATATGATAGGAATATTGCCGTCATTTGTTGGCGCTGCATATAATGTATGCACCACATCGATTTCTTGACTGAGAGCTTCAGCCATCGGGGGATTCACTTGAATGACATCTGGTCTCACATACATCTGATCGTTGATCAAAAATTGTTCCGTATCCCTTAAAATCAGTTTTGACGTTGGATCAACGACCACTTGTCCACCGGCTTTGATAAAATAGTGGCCTTGACTCCCAGTAAATGATTCAACCGACGACACGACTTCTAACGGCTTACCGACACCGCCGCTCTGGTCAAAGTTGCTATACTGCACACGCACAATTTGTTTTTCCAAAAGACTGCCTTGGTACATGTTCTCGAAGCCGGACAGCTGTGTTTGAAGCTGAAAAAAATGCAACATCAAATACAACAACAAAATCATGAGTATATTCAATCCGATTTTTATGGTCAAAAAACTCACGCACTCATTTACAATAAAGACTTGTCTATTCATAACGCACCGCCTGCATAAAATCTTTGACTGTATACCTTTGCGTCATGAGGGCAATCACCAAGCCACTCATACAGAACAGCCCTAGAAAGATGCAACTGCTGTATAAAACTGATTGGATCATCGTAGCCACAGAAAACCCCAAGGCCATGAACCAATAGGAACTGAGCAGCACAAAGAAGCTCACACTGGATACAAAAGCGAGTGTCAAACAAAGCGCATAGGGTGTAAAGCTATCTCTTAAAACTGCTAGGCGGGAAGCCCCCACTAGCTTTCTGACCCCAATGTTCAGCTTTAAGGCATCATATTGTTGATAACATTGCAGTACAAAAGCAATCATCGAAAAGAGGATCAACACAGCAAAGCGCTGTTTAAACTGATCATAATTGTGTTGAAAATCTTTCCTATCTGTTGCCCCTGAAACAAAGATCTGACTTGGGGTCGCTTGCAAGAGATCCAAAAGCTGATCCATTTGCGTCATTATGACTGACTCTGCGCTGGAAATTGTAACAAATTCCACTTGTGTCAAAAACCGCTGCTGCACTTCTTGTGCCTGTCCATTGAACAAGATCACATGATCAAATGGGCTTTCGGCCAATACACCTTGGATCGGATAATCCACACCATCAAAGGATACGTACATGGTGCTTTTTTCTTGTGTTGTCAGTTGGTCATACACTTGCTTTCCTAAAACGACTTGTACCTGATCCTCTTCAAAAAAATGACCGGTTAACATAGGGGAATCAACTAAGATTTGATCATCTAGCAATAAAGCCGCTTGATAGCCCCAGTTGTCACTTGGAAAATAAAGTTCTATCACAGCATCAGGATATACCGTAGGATCGATGGGTGTTTCTGAAACATTCGATACAAGAGCGCCTACCCGTTCGTTTTCAAAATAGCGTTGATAATGATCGTAAAATTGCCTTTCTTCTCTATTTAAGGAAAACAAATAAAGAAAAGCAAAAAAAACAAAAAACAAGGTCATAAACAAAAATCCATATTTTTTCATTGATTGTCATCCTCTGTAAATGTATAAGTGACTATTTCCTGATCGATACGTATCTGAAAATCGATGACGGGATGAGATAGATTCATATCATCAGCAGGAATAAAGAATCCGGCTGTCCATTCATTGAAACCTTCCTGGGTACTTCGTTGTTTGACTGTGCCTTCTGCAACAGGGATGTCTTTGTTACTGACACGTACCATCAAGTCAGAGGGATCGATCGCTATCTCCTCAGGAACAAATAAGGTGATCATATAGAAATAGGTGCCTGTTTCTTCTACGTCAAATACCAAATCTGGCTTGGTGACTATGATTTGAACGATCCCGTCGTCTAGCGTTTCACTGGTACTATTTTCTTCCGTAACGTCTTCGGTGAATGATGTACCCCCAATTAGAGTCACTGTATCTGTGACATAGATCATTTGATCAGCAATAGTGCCCATGAATACAATCGGCGCTTTTTCCATAGATTGAATGCCACTGTCATAAAGCAAGTCGGGTAATTGCGTGTAGATTTTATCGTACGTGACGATCGGTGTGACGGATAACGATTGGCCATCAAGTGCTGACACAGTGTTTCTTTGCCAATGATGATCATTTTGGGAAAGGTGATAAAAAACGCCAATACATAACCCAAAAAGCAGAATGACAAAGAATAATTTATTTTTTCGCATCATGTCCTCACTCTTTCATCTAATTTTATGCAATAAGCTTGTATCCATTCGCTCGAAATGGGCAATCCATCAGTGTTGTATATCTTTTATTCTATCAGTGCAAATCGCAAAATCCAATAAAATAGTCAAAAAAAATAAAATAAATCATTTTTACGCGTTTTTAATGAGCGTAAATTAACAAAAAAGTCTACATTTCTCCCATTAGACAAATGTAGACTCATTATATTTAGTATTTTTTCAATCAATGAATGCAGATAGATCCCTGATCAACTACAATGATTTTTCCAAAATTCTCATTTCTCGTCCAAACCGATCAGGTGCCTGATTTATCTGCTGGTAGCCGGATTTTTCATACAGTCCTTGGTGCTGGGTCGCGATGTAGACTTTTTCGAATCCGTTTTTTGCCAACTGTTCTTCAGCGATGCGCACCAATTGTTGACTGATGTGTTTTCCTCGATACGTTGGATCAACGTAGACGATGGCAATATACGGTGTATAAGGGACATTGTCGACGATATCCTTTTCGACGAAAGAGCAAAAACCGACAATTTTGCCATTATCTATTGCTGCTACAACACCTTCCCATGCCAAAAATTCATTGTTTTTCATTTTATTTGCTAAGTACTTTGCCGCTTTCCAATCTGCTTCCTCGATTTGATCTGCAGCTGACAACCAATCAGTGTCGCCTTTTTTCAAGATTTGATAGTCCATGAGATTGCCTCCGTTGTTTTATTCACTTGGATCGTGTATCAATAGCATATCAGCTCATTGTAAAGAAAAAAATGATAAGCTGTTCTATCTTCGATAATAACCATTCTTTTTTTTTGTCCTCTTTTTCCCTCCCCGCTAGCCAAAGAACATCAATAACAAAAAAGGTGCTGAGAATACGAATAGATACCAGACATATGTTTCTTTAGCACCAGTATCTGATTGCCCATTTGCTCTCATCCGATCACCACTGACAAGGCTGCCCGACAAAATCAACCCGAGAATCAGTGATCCAGTCCCAGCATAGGTGATCCACTGATTCAAATTGAGGGCTTTGAAAAGCAGACCAATAATGGTTGCAAGTCCCAATATACTTACATAATATTTCATGACAATTCCCATTCCCTTTCTATCTCAACCAACTATTTCCAACAATTATACCTATGGATGATAATGGAAAATAGAGGGAACTAACGCGATATAGCTGCACTTTACAACAAATGAACAAAAAAACTGTATGAATCCAGCAAGCTGTCGATCAGACAGCTTTTTTGGGCTCACACAGTTTGATTGAGTCAAATGGTCGAAGATACTTATTTCGCTAAACGATAGATCGCATCTGCATAAATGACAGCTGCATTGAATAAATCATCTAAGCTCATGAATTCGTTGGCTTGGTGCATCGTGTCCACATAGCCTGGGAACATTGCGCCGTAAGCTACACCACGTTTCAATAAGCGGCCATAAGTCCCGCCGCCAATGATTTGTTCGAAGCCTTTTTCGCCAGTATGTTCTTCATAGACAGCCAATAGTGTTTCCACCAATGGATCATCTGCCGGTACATAATGCGGTTCCATGTTGCGTTCGTTGCGGGTCACTGTCGCACCATCCATGCCCACAGTTTTTTCGATCCCGATTTCTAAGCCTTCTGCTGTCACACCTTTAGGGTAACGGAAGTTTAATGCGATGAAGTTATCTGCTTGGGTACCTGCTTGGTTGGCTTTGAAAGCAAATAAGCCAGCATTCATGGTTAATTTACCCATTTTTTCATCTTCATACGCCACACCTAGTTTTTCGCCATAGAAATCTTCATGGACATAAGCTGCTGCAGCGTGGATAAATTGTTTTGCACCGCCGCCGAAAGCAAAGTTATCAAGAAAGACTGCTAAGAACGTCCCTGCATTGATCCCTGATTGCGGGCTCGCACCATGGGCGCCTTTGCCGACTAATTCAATCTTGACTTGCTCGTTTTCAGTTTCGATCGTGCCGGTCACAGGTTGTGCTTCGACATAATCGAAGAAGGCTTTTTCTAAGGCCAATGCGGCATCTGTTGATGGCGCAATGAAACTTGCTGTTGCTGTGCCTGGCACCATATTTTCTCTTAAACCAGCAGTAAATTGTTGTAATTGGTAGTCGCCTTCGTTGTTGCCTTGGAAATGCAAACCTAAAGTGACATTTCCTTTTTCACCATTGATGATTGGGAAATTGGCATCTGGTGAGAAACCAAAATCAGGTTTTTCTTCATGTTCGAAATAGTAATCCATGTCTGCCCAGCCGCTTTCTTCGTCTGAACCGACAACGAAACGGATTTTTTTCGATAATGGCAAACCTAATTCTTTGATGATCTTCATGCCGTAATACGCAGCCATTGAAGGACCTTTGTCATCTGAGGAGCCGCGGGCATAGATTTTATTGTCATTGATCACTGGATCATAAGGGTCTGTAGACCAGCCATCTCCAGCAGGCACAACGTCCATATGACCGAAGATCCCTAAAGTTTCATCGCCTTCGCCAAATTCAATATGACCAGCATAGTTGTCTACGTTTTTGACAGTAAAGCCGTCACGTTCACCATAGGCTAACATGTGCAGCAATGCGTCGCGAGGTCCAGGACCAAAAGGTGCGTCTGCAGTGACTTTGTCATCTTCCCGTTCACTTTTTACTTTTAATAGATCGATCAAGTCGTTCAGCAAATCATCTTTGCGGTCTTCGACTTCTTTTTTCCAATCGATTGTCATTTGATTCCCTCCATTTCTTTTCTCGCCTTTTATGATAACACTCTTAAGCACAAAATGGAAAAAATTTTGGTCATCCTAGTCGGTCTTTTTTCGATTAATGGGTATAATAGAATCAATGGAAGCCTGACCCCAATCCAGGAATGAAAGGAGTCAATCAATGGAACGATTAAATAAAAGTATTTTAGCAGAGGTCATTCGACAAAGACCTGCTGAAAGTCACAAAGGTACCTTTGGCCGTGCAGTCCTCGTTGGCGGCAATCAGCAATTTGGCGGGGCGATCGTAATGGCTGCCCAGGCCTGCGTCTATGGCGGTACGGGATTGACCACGGTGATTTCTGACCCAGCCAATCGCTCAGCACTTCATGCCCGCGTACCAGAAGCCATGTTTGTCGATTGGCACCGATCAGATTGGATCGATTCGGTCACAGAATCGGCCGATATCATCTTGATCGGGCCAGGCCTTGGAGAAAGCAAGGACAATTTCGATCTGCTGCAGCGGATCGTCAGCAAACAAAAAGAAAACCAATGGCTGGTGATCGACGGATCAGCCATCACATTGACCGCCAAATATCCGATGACCTTTGCTTATCCCGATCAAGTCGTGTTTACCCCACATCAAATGGAGTGGCAGCGATTGAGCGGCTTGACGATCACTGAGCAAAGCGAAGACCATAATCAGCAAGCCCAAGAAAAATTAGGCAGTCTCGTTGTACTAAAGAGCCATCGCACCCAAGTCTACGGTACACATATCGTTGAAAACCCCTTAGGGACGCCGGCCATGGCGACAGGTGGTATGGGCGATACCTTGGCAGGGATCATCACCAGCTTTTTGGCTCAATTTCAAAGGTCTGAAGAAACTGTTCATGCCGCAGTCTATCTCCATAGTCTAATAGGCGAGTCACTGGCTAAAGACCAATACGTGGTCTTGCCGACCCAGATCAGTGAAGCGTTGCCCCGATTTATGAAACAATATAGCCAACAATAGCCAAAATAATAGACAGTAAAGGAAGTTTGACTGACTTCCTTTGCTGTCTATTTTTGATAAATGAATAAATTGCCTAGGACCCAGCCGCTCATACCCAACACCAACAAATATACCGGACCAAAAAGGGCCAGTACAAAAGCGAAACAGAACGTCCATAAGACATGCGCCAATAACTTTTTGGGCTGCTTGCCAAACAGATAAAAACTGACCCAAAGTTGTGGCAATCGCCCTCCTGTTTGCCAACCGGCCATTGTCTGATAAAACAACACCAAAACACACAAGACAAAAATCACCAATAAGCCTGCTGAAAGCATTTGAGAGATAGGCAGTTGGATACGACCTAGAATCAAAGAATCGATCACAAGCAAGTCCATCAGACCACTGAAAAACCAGTCTGATTTACGTTTACGCAGGTGTCTGATTCGTTGGCGAAACAGTTGTCCACACCTTACTTCTTGCTGATCATTGCTGCGCAGTAAAATCAAGACCTCGATCAAGGCCCTTGTGGCAGCGACACTGGTCACAAGCGGCAAAGTATACAGCAACCACCAGCCTTGCAAGACGACCAATTGTGGAAGCCACCGGATACCATTAAGCAGACTTTGGTTGATCCTTTGCGGTGCCGTCCGTAACTTCATCCTTTTGAGCCCCCTGTGAGATCCATGCCTTCAATAAAGTAGCGTTGCGCGATGAAGAACAATAAGATAGTTGGTAATAAGACTAGGGTGGCCCCTGCCATCAAGTAATTCCATTGGGTCGTTGATTGATTTTGAAAAACCTGCAAACCAATCTGCAACGTATACTGTTCTTGGTTTTGAATATAGAGCAATGGGCCAAGGAAGTCATTCCAAGCACCATTGAACGCATTGATCGCAATCGTGATCAATGCTGGTTTCGTCAAGGGAATCATCAGCCGACTCCAAATGTATAAATGATTGGCGCCATCCATTTTGGCAGCTTCGATCAATTCATTATTGACAGACAGATAAAATTGCCGCATCAGAAAAATATTAAAGGCACTGCCAAAGAATGAAGGGACGATCAGCGGCAAATAAGTCCCGACCCAACCAATTTTTGAAAACAACACGTACTGGGGGATCATCGTCACAAAGCCAGGAATCATCATGGTAGACAAAACCAATGCAAACATCAGATTTTTAGCTGGAAAAGCCAATTTGGCAAATCCGTATGCAATAAATGAATTAGACAGTACATTGCCAAACACTACCAAAATAGTAATGAACAATGTGTTTTTCGCGTATTGCCAGAAAGGAAACGCATTGATTGTTTCCCAATAATTGGCAATATTGATTTCTTCTGGAAAAAAAGTAGGAGGATAACGAACGATCTCCTCCATTGGTTTCAAGGAAGTAAATACCATCCAAAGCAATGGAATCAGCAGGATGATACCAATCAGGCTCATCACCAGATAGCTGAGGATTTTTTTTGATCTCTCTTGACTTGACTGACTTCTTTGATACATCTGCATTAGTTTTCGCCTCCCGCATAATGGACCCAGCGAGGTGCCAACTTCAAATTGACAAAGGTCAATATCAGGACAATCAAGAACAAAATCATCGACATGGCCATCGCGTAACCCATATCAAAAGCGACAAAGGCTTTGTTCCACATGTGTAAATTGTAAAACAGCAATGAGTTGGCTGGCCCCCCCGTACCATTTTTTGTCATAACATACGCTTCTTGGAAAATTTGGAAAGAACCAATCGTTGACGTGATCACATCATAGAATATGATAGGTGTGATCAACGGCACGGTTATATGCTTAAATTTCGACCAAATCCCCGCACCATCGATCTCTGCAGATTCATATAGCGCAGGCGAGATGTTTTGCAATGTCGCCAAGTAAAGCAGCATCGCACCGCCAGAACTCCAGATTTTCATCAAGATCAACGCTGGTTTGGTCCATTCCGGATCGAAAAGCCAAGCAGGCCCCTTGATATTGAACCAACTTAAAAATGTATTGATCAAACCTGCTGAAGGCGATAGCAACTGCATCCATAATACATAGACTGCCACGCCAGATAAAATAGCTGGCAAATAAAAGGTGGTACGGAAGAAACTGATACCACGTATTTTTTGGTTCAATAAAGTAGCCAAAAAGACACTGAACACAGTCGTCAATGGTACATTGAACAAGACAAAGTACGCCGTATTGTATAATGATTTCCAAAATAACGAATCTTGGGTAAACATTCTAGTAAAGTTGCGCAATCCAATAAAATTCATTTTTGAGGTTAAATTATAATCCGTGAAACTACCAATGAATGAAAATAACATTGGCCCTAACATAAACACGACAAAGCCAATCAAAAACGGGGCAATGAAGAAGTATCCCCATAGCGCTTCTTGTCGTTTGCTTTTCGACATTTTTTTTGCCATTGCTCCTACTCCATTCGCATAAAATTACGCCATTCATCTGGCCTCGTTTAGTAAAAGGAACGCCCTATCTATGGCCAGCATAGGACGTTTCCTCTTGCTCCATTTGATTTACAGCAAAATTGGTATTTATTTGTTTTGTTCTACGAGATCTTCAACAGCTTGTTGGGCATCGGCCAAACCATCGGCTGGCGATTTATTGCCAAGAAGGATCTGATCAATTTGCTCATTGACCAAACTATTGTAGTCAGGCGCCGTCAATGGTACAGGGGTAATGACTGTGTTGGCAAAATTTTCATCTGCCATTTGATAGATCATTTGTCCTTTCTCATCCAAATTGCTATTGTTGACTAAGTTTTCATTGGCAGTTTTGTTGGCCATAATGTCAAAACTTTTCTCACCAAATTTTTCTTGCACTTCTGGTGTCGACAAATATTTGATAAATTCATAAGAAGCTTCCGGATCTTTGGCGCCTTGAGGTACTTCTAAGACAAATCCGCCCCCCCATGACCAGTGACCCGATCCGGTTTCTTTTTCCGGAATTTGAATAACACCAAAATCAAAATCCTCCGGTGCATTTTCCATTAAACTAGAGTAGTAATTGATATTTTGGGCCCGCATCGCAACCAAACCAGAGATGAATGGATCTGCTACGCCGGAGCCAAATTCAGCTTCTAAACGATTGATTGTATCTTGACCATAATAGTCTTGCCATTCTAAGATCCAGTCTAATGCGTCCACTTTATTATCTGTGTCGATCGTGACATTTTCTTGATCATCAAACCAACTCATCCCCTCATCGGCATTCAGTGCCCACACGTCCGCACCGAGATTCCATAATGGGTAAAACCCGATCCGTTCGAAATCATCGCCATCTTTGATGTCCAATTGATGGGCAACCGTTTCCAACTCTTCCCACGTTTGCGGCAAATCCTCTTCCCCGATACCCGCTTCTTCAAAAATTTGCTTATTGTAAAAAATCACTTGCGTATCTGTATTGAAAGGCACGGCATAAGGTTTGTCCTCATACTCGACTGTTTCCCATAATTGCGGATAAAATTCATCTGAAAAACCGGCTTCCACATATTCACTCAAATCAGTAGCTTGTTGCGCTTCGGCTCGTTGTGCTACTGAATTGATATCTTGCACGATCACATCTGGCGGATTCCCTGCGGTGATTGCAGACAATGATTTCGTCCAAATATCCCCCCATGGTTGGTAACTGTATTTGACCTCAATCTCATCTTGCGAAGCATTGAAGTCAGCAATGATCTCTTCAATCACTTCTTGTCGCGCCCCCGAACCCCAAAATGACCAAAAATCTAACGTTGTTTTGCTAGCGACTGATTCGTTATCCGATGAATCGGTGTTGTTGCCACAGCCTGCTGCCAATAAACCAACAGAGAAAAGCAGTGTCCCCATATAAAAAACTTTTTTCATTTTATTCCAACCTACTCTCCTATATTTTACTGTTACAACTAGAAACTACCATGTGAAAAATGAATCAGCAAATATAATGACTTCAATTTTGCAATAAAAAACTATCGTTGTTCAAAAATGTAAATAAAAGAGCGTTATCTTTGATTCAAGTCGCTTTTTCCTTCATCATAGAGCATGAAGAACATCGATTCGAATTAGAAAGGGATGATGACAAATGTTAGTCATTATTGATATGCAAAATCAGATTTTAGATCCAACTTCTGATGCCTATGTGCCCGACAGTCACAGTCTGATTGCGCGCATTGCCCAGCGACTAAAAATCGCCCGCGAAAACCAAGAATATATCCTGCATACACGGGATATCCCTATTGATTTAAAAGATACGCCTGAAGAAGAAAGCAATCTGCTACAGATTGTCCCTGAACTTGCGCCAATAAATAATGAAAAAGTTGTCAAAAAATATTACTACAGTATACCGCCTGAAGTACTAATCGAGATCAAAAACAATATTTTTCAAGACAAGGAAGAAAAATATATCGAGATTACAGGCGTTGAAACCAATATCTGTGTCCTCTCTAATACTATTGAGATTCAGAGTGCCTTCCCGGATGCCAATTTTTTTATTCAAAAAAATTTGGTGGCAGGAAAAAAACATGAATCGGAAGGTCTTGATATTCTAAAAGACTTTAACGTGAAAATCATTGGAGAAGACAATAAAACAGGAACTGCTTGATTGCAGTTCCTGTTGGACAACATGTGCCTATTACAGCGGTGCATCGAGAATTTCTGCTGGTATTTCAATACGCACATCATTTTCTGCTTGACAGTTTGGACAAGTAAATGTGCCATCAATGCCATCAATTACTGGTCCATATTGGTAATGGATCGCAATTTCCTCTTCTTGCAGCTCGTTTGTTTCTAGCGGTGGCACTGTTTTAAACGTTCCATCCAGATCTTCCTGTAAATGAATGATCAGCTTTCCTTCGAAATGTTTATGACACTGTGTACAAGAAGCTTCTCCGCGAATCGTTAAATCCATGATCACTCCTCCTTCTTGGCTCTCGCCTTTTACTGTGCAAGTGATTTACTAGCAAGCTTTACTTCTACTCTATACTGTCATGAAACCTTTGATAGCGCAAATCTTTTGTTCTTATTATAAATCTTATACGTGATTGTCCATCATCTTAGACAAAATGAGCATTATCGTTGTCAAATCTGCAAAAGTAATGCACTATCTAAAGTATAGATAATCAATTTTTTCACAAAAAACAACGCAATGAATTGTTTCAGTAGCCAAGTGTTTGTCCATTTGCCAGAAATCAAAAGGAGGAACCAATATGCAAGCAGTAACATGGCAAGGAAATCAAAAAATGGAAGTCCGTCGTGTGGATGACCCTATCATTCAAGAACCGACAGACGCAATTATCCGCATCACGGCAACCGCCATTTGCGGGTCTGATTTACATCTTTACCACCATGGTGGGCCAGTACTTGAAGATGGCTATGTCGTTGGCCATGAGCCAATGGGCATCGTTGAAGAAGTCGGCAGTCAAGTACGCAACTTGAAAAAAGGTGACCGTGTCGTTATCCCGTTTAATATCGGTTGCGGCCACTGTCATTTTTGTCAACATGAGATGGAAAGTCAATGTGACAATTCTTCAACAGAATCCCTTTATGGCGGCTTGTTTGGCTTCGGAAAACTAAATGGGAATCATTGGGGCGGTCAAGCTGAATTCTTACGGGTACCGTTTGCGGATTTCACGTCCTTTATCGTACCTGAGTCTTCTATCCCAGATGAAAAAGTTTTGTTCTTATCAGACATTTTACCTACCGCTTATTGGAGCGTCCAAAATGCCGGTGTCAAAAACGGCGACACGGTGATTATTTTAGGCTCAGGACCAGTTGGACTTTTCGCCCAAAAATTTGCTGTGATGGCAGGTGCAAAACGTGTGATTGCTGTCGATCCTGTTCCTCACCGATTAAATAAAGCGCAAAGTTACAATCAAGTCGAAACATTCCAACTAGAGGATGTAGCAACTAGCGGAGATGCGCTCTATGAACTGACCAAAGGCGGTGCCGATGTGATCATCGACTGTGTGGGCATGGATGGCTTAGAACCTGTGAAAGAAAAAGCCAAAAACCTAGTCAGCTTGCAAAGCGGCACCATCTCACCTATTCAAATGGCGGCAAAAGCGGTCAAAAAATTCGGCACGGTCCAAATCACGGGTGTTTATATGACACCAGTATCTTCTTATCCTTTACAAGAATTTTTCATGCGCAATGTGGCTGTCAAACACGGACAAGCCCCTGTGATACACCTCATGCCTAAAATTTATGAGATGATTGCGAACAATGAAATTGATCCTACGCAAATCATTACCCACACCATGCCCTTATCGGAAGCTGCCAAAGCTTATGAGATTTTTGATCAAAAAGCTGACAACAATATCAAGGTCGTTTTGAAACCTGAATAGGTAAAAGGATAGGTGAAAGAAAGTGCCTAAAATCGATCGAAGCGAACATCAATTTGATCCGGGAAAGGAAGAAGATGTGGTCATCAAGGGCGGACGCTTTCGCATCTACTTTGAGAACCGGTACATGTTAATTTCTTTAACAAACGATATTTTAACAGGTCTATTCTATATTTTTGGCAGTATCGTTTCATTCACAAAATTGCCAGCAGTTTATGGTACGGTTGCTTACTTGATTGGCGGCATTTTCTTGACGATTCGTCCGCTGATCAAAATCATTCGCCATGTATTTATCTACGATGATCGCAACCCCTCCGGCGATAAGCAAAAAGAGGTGGCAATCAGTGACGATGAAAGATAAACCAATTTCGCTGACTATTGATTTTGAAAGGAGATCAAGATGTTAAAAACATTTGATGGTATTGCCCTAGCAATCTTGATTATCGGTGGTATCAATTGGCTGCTTGTCGGATTATTTGAATTTGATTTGATCGCTATGATCACAGGCAGTAGCACTTCGATCGCAGCCAAAGTGATTTATGTGATCGTTGGTATCAGTGCCCTTTATTGTCTCAAATTTTTTCCATCTATCGCGCAGCAACAAACCCTTGATTAAGGCCTAGCCCCGACTTGTATCTTTTGATACAGGTCTTTTTTTACATAATCATTGAAAAACCACATCAATTGTACTACCCTTAATGAAAGAATATGTGAACCCCTCAGGGAAAAATGAATGCCATTGGAGGTGTGAAATGGAAAAAAAGAAGTCTTTAGGAAAACGTCGTTCTACAATGATAAGACGCATCGTATTGATTTCACTAGTTCTCCTGCTCCTTGTGATCATCGGCGCTTTGATTGTTTTGAATGATTTAACGATTGCAGAAAACTGGTTTGGGCTGTCTGAGTATGATGTAGTCACAACCAGACATCAATGGTTGCGAACCATCCCTTACTTCCTCATTGTTGCTATCGTGATCTGGATGATCGGCAATTTGATTCTCGGCATCAAAAAAAGAAGAAAATCAGTCGTCTATTGGGTGGGAACAATGGTTTTGGTTCCATTGATCGTTGTTTTTGTCGGTATAATAAGTACTTGGCTGCCAGCAGATCGTCAACTGTTTCGCGCAGCTGACAGTACCGAATCCATCATGGCCGCCCTCCCTGCCCAGTCGGCATTCAAAGACCAAGAAATCCAGCTTATCAGTTTTAGTTTTCATATTCGCAATGTTCCGCTGAAAAGCGGTGTGTATGCTGTGACACGGGTCATCAATCCTGTGACCAATCTTCAGGATGAATATTGGTACTACCCTACCAACATCCTGACTAAGTGGAAAAAAGCCAGCAACACCATTGAACTGTCACAAGATGAGACCATCGACTATACGGCCATTGATTGGGCCGTCATACCAAAAATCATTAAAGATGCGGAAAAACGCGCGGCAGAATTGGATCATTATGTGCCTGGCGTTAGTATCGTGATTCTCAATGGCAGTCAAGGAGAATGGCATTGGACAGTTGGCTTGAATGGGATTAGAGATCGGACTGAAATCAATTATGTCTATTCTTTGGCAGGAGATTATTTGTCAGAATGGGAATAAACAAAGAGGCACACTTTCTATAACCATTGTTCAAGTGGTTACAAACAGTGTGCCTGTTTACTATGCGTAATCCTCTATAGCAATTGAAAGCCATTGTAGATATTAACCAGCAAAACAAGAAGAATAACAAACTGAAAAATGACTGTGACGCGCTCGGTCGATAGCATGCGACTTGTTTTTGCACCTAGAAAACCGCCAATAACGGCTGCTGGAATGATAAACCAAAGCATCGATAAATCGTATCGCAGAAAACCTGTGCCTAAAGCCATTGAAGTAATTTTCGCCATCTGAGAAAAGAATATCGTACAGATTGAATAAACAGTCGCTTCTTTGATAGGCAGGCCGAAAAGCAGCATCAATAAAGAGACATTGATAGGACCACCACCGATACCCAATAAACTGGCTAAAAAACCAAGGATCAATCCACACAGAAGATACCACAGGACATGTTTCAAATGAAAACCCTGCCAGTGATTCTTTGTATAGAAGAAAGCGAAAAGCAATGTAAGTATCGTGAGCACGATTTGAATCAACTGAACAACATCGTCATTCTTTAAATCGTTCAATAAAACATCAAATGCAGCATTCCCTAAAACACCACCGATCACCGCACCAATCGATACCCAGGAAACGATCTGCCAATCAAATTTTTGACCGCTTCTCAATTGCTTAGTCGTAGAAACGATCGACATGGTCAATACTGCGGTTGCTGAGTAAAAAGAAATAGCGGCAACCGAATGCGCACCGATAAAGTCAAAGATTGGTTTGATCAGCACACCGCCACCCATTCCCGAAACTGCCCCTAAAGTATTGGCCAGTACAATGACTATAAAATATAAGAAGCCTATCATGTGTCATCCTCCAATCCATCATAAAAAAGTCAACGACTTTTCATTCCTCATTAGATTATAACAAGGTTTGGTAAAAGGAGAAATAGGTTCGCACCGCAATCAAAATCCAGACATTCAATCCAACAACCGACTCTGGCCCTCAATCTTCTGGATTTCTGTCATATCTTGCGTGACCTCTAAACAGCCGAGATACCTTTCACTTAAAGTGCTGAAAATCACGAAGAAAAACACTTTGTTTATGTTATCCTCGTCCTCGCACCACTTTCTTCTCCAGCCAATCGATCATGGCAAATAAGCCATACCCCATCAGCGCAATGATCAGCACCCCAACCATCATTTGCCGATAATCCATTTTTGCCCAGGCACTTAAAATAAGATACCCAACACCATAAGAAGTATTATAATTTTCAGCGAAAAACAATGAAGCCAATGCAATGCCAATACTGACTCTAAGACTGCCAAATAAGGCAGGCAGCAAAGCTGGCCAAATCACATAATACAGGCGATGACGAAATGTCGTTGTATAGTTCCTCAGTACTTCCTCATACATTGTCGGAATTTCTTTCACCGCATCACGAATCGACACGATCACTTGAATCACGATCACCGAAAATATCAGTAACACTTTTGATTGGTTGCCTAAGCCGAAAAAGAGCATAAAAATCGGCAGAAAAGCGACTTTAGGAATCGGATATAGAAAATAAATCAATGGACTGAAAAATTGCCCGCCATGCCGAGACTTTCCTAAGAAAATCCCCAGCGGAACCCCGACGATCAGTGCCAGCAGCAACGCAGCAAAGACACGCATGAAACTGGCGCCGGCATGCAGCAATACCACATGCCTCAATCTCCACAAACGTTCGAGTGTTTCTAAAGGATCCGGCAGTGAGCGATTGTTCGTTAGAAGACTCAAGCACCACCAGCACACAACAAAATGAATCACTCCCCCAATAAAACGTCGCCAAGATTTCATTGGGCACCTCCTCTTAGCTTGCGCTTCAATGTAAGAACGAACTGATCAAATGCTACAGTATCACGTCGATTTTCTGAAAACGCAATTGGATTGTCAATAAAGGATATGCCCTCACTGGTCATCAATAAAATCGTTTTGCCTAAATAGGCTGCTTCTTCTGCATCATGGGTCACCACGATCAGCCCATTTTGATTGTGTTGATGTGCTTCGTAGATCAATGCTTGTGCCTGCTCTTTGGTTTCTTGGTCCAGAGAAGAAGTTGGTTCATCCAACAACAGAAAATCTGGCTGGGTGATCAACCCTCGAGCCATCGCAACCCGTTGCTTTTGCCCGCCACTCAATTGTGCGGGATAGTGATTTTTAAGATTCGTCAACGAAAGGTCTGCTAAACAGTCTTTCACTTGTTGTTGGCGCAGGGTTTTCGTGATTCTTTGGATTTTTAAGGGCATCTCAACTGCTTGATAGACCGTTTGCCATGGAAACAGCCGATCGTCCTGATAGACCAACTCAATGACGGCATCCTGACTAATCGTGACCGAGCCTTCTTGCGGCTGCTGATTGCCTTTGATCAGTGTGAGCAATGTGCTTTTGCCAATGCCGGACTTCCCCAATATCACATAAGAGCGCCCTTGCTCAAATACGAGCGATACCTGATCAAAGATGCGTGTATTCTGATAACCAAAGCTGACAGAATCAAATATTACTGCCATCATGAAGCCTTCTTTCCATTAAAAATATTTGTATTATTTTTCACATTTCATGCTATACTATTTGTTGTTTGAATTACCTAAGAAAGGAAGAATTTATATGTTTCGGACCCTTGTATTTCACGAAATACGTCCTGAAGAAGAACTGCTTGATCAGCCACGACCGATTGCGGTTGCTGATGGCTATCAAGATGCTATGCCTTTGCCATTATTCAACAGTACATCTCATTTTAAACAACAATTGGCCTTTTTGAAAGCAGAAAATTATCATACATTGACGTTGTCTGAGGTGAAAGCCTATCTGTTTGCGCAACAGCCAATCCCTGAAAAGTCAGTGTTGCTGACCTTCGATGATTGTTACCAGTCAATGAAGAAATATGCATATCCTTTATTAAAAGAAGCTGGCTTTCACGCCAGTGTTTTTGTGGTCACAGGCTGGCTTTACGACCAGCCACATGCCTATACGCCCGCTGTCTCTCGTGTCTTGAGTCAATCTGAACTATTGGCGATGACCGATGTCTTCGAATATGCCAATCATACCGATCATTTTCATGCCCGTAATGGCCTGAAAAGCCGTTCGATGTGGGAAACTGCAGCTGATTTCGCAGCTGACCTTGCCGCATGCAATCAATGGGTACCGATAAAAGATGTCTTTGCTTACCCATTTGGTTTTTATGACCAAAGAACGATCGACACGTTGACTGAAGAAGGATTCACGTTAGCCTTCACGACTAAACCTGGACGCAACACGAGAAATACCCCGCCGCTGGAACTGCAGCGCGATGTGATCCCTTTTAATATGCCGCTTCAGGCATTTAAAGAACTATTTCATAACTGAGGATGTGTAAAAAATGAAAAAAATACTTCAAGCTAGTTTATTGGTATGCATTACAATAGGTTTGGCTGCTTGCGGGAATGACACTGCAACCACAACATCAGAAACAGCGTCCACGCATAGCGACGCACAGGTGACCGACGAAACATTGACGATCGGTGTCTTGCCTGCTGAATCTGCGATTCCCATCATTTTGGCGCAAGAAGAAGGCTACTTTGCTGACAGAGGATTAACTGTTGCCATCAAATCTTTCACTTCACCGAATGATCGTAATGTAGCGATCCAAGCAGGAGAATTACAAGGGACGATCAGTGACGTCATGACCGAAGCAACCTTCAAGCAAAACGGCATCGATATGATGACCACCTCTGATATCCTGGAAGATTTCAAAATTTTGGCATCGCCACATTCAGGCATCACTGATATCAGCGGATTAGCCGACAAAAAAGTCACATTGGTCCCGAATTTCATTCTGGAATATATCATGGATCAGTTTGCTGATACACATGATTTCAGCTACGATATCGTGGATATTTCCTCATTTTCTGCCCGTTCGGAAGCCTTGCTGAGTGACCAAGTAGACGGGGCTGTCTATACAGAACCGCAAGCCAGTATGCTGGCTGCGCAAGGGGCGGTCATTCTCGGCAGCTCGAAAGAAGCAGGGATCAAAGGTGGCACACTCCAATTCATGACGGACGTCATTGACAACCGGCCACAAGATATCACTGCATTCTATGAAGCCTACAACCAAGGGATCGACTATATGAATACCCATAGTGCCGAAGACTATGCCGATATTCTTGCTGATTACCAGTTTCCAGACACGATGAGTGCGTATCTAGATAGCCAAACAGAAGACTATCCTTATGCACAAGCCGTGCCTAAAGACCAATTTGAAGCTATTATTGATTGGACCAAAGACAACGGACAAATCGATCAAATATATACTTATGACGAATTGGTCAACAATGATTTTCTGACAAATAAATAAAAAAGCCGTTGCTGCCAACGACTTTAAAGTGTAAGACAAAGGACGATCCTACGTGCTTTGTCTTATTTTGGATGCGCAATGATTGGTCACAGCAAGACTTCTTGCTTGCCCTTATGACAACCAAATCATGATTGATGCCCTAGAAATCGAACGCTTCAATCACTCTCTATTTTCTATTCAGTTGCAGATTGTGTATTTTCGGTACTTTCTTCTTGCAACAGACGTTCACTGATTTTGAAGAAAGGATAATAGATCGCCACACTGATTCCTAAAGAGACTACACTCCAGATCACGGCTGGCAAATTACCGCCAGTAGCTAAATACGTATTGATGATCGGCGGAGTCGTCCACGGTGGATTGAACATGATTCGCCCAATGATATTGGTGACAGACATCAGATACGTGCCTGTACATAATACCAAAGGAGTCAAAATGAATGGGATCATCATGATTGGATTCATCACAATTGGAAATCCAAAGATTATAGGTTCATTGATACAGAAAATCGCTGAGGGTAATGCCATTTTTCCTAGAGAGCGGTACGCTTTTTTCTTGGAAAATAGCATATTGATGATCAAGCCCATCGTAGAACCCGTTCCACCATAACACAAAAACATAATATAAAAACCGCCGGCGAAGATATTTGGTAAAGGTTCTCCTGCAGTATAGGCTTCTGTATTTGCGGCTAATAATGCCAAGAAAATGGGATCACCGATACTGCCCATCACATTGCTGCCATGAATCCCTAGACACCATAACAATAAAATCAAAAATGTATACAGCAGCATACCGGGCAATGTATTCAAGCCCACAGCCAATGGCGAAAACAGCAATTGTACAAAATGATTGACATTGAAGGCCAATAAAATACGAATCACCCACGCCCCAGTAATGATCACAGCCCCTGGAATCAATGTCGCAAAACTTTTCGCCACCGCTGGCGGCACCCCTGCTGGCATCCGAATCACCAAGCGATGTTTGAGGAAAAAGCGATGAATCAAGACCGTCAAAATAGCGGTCACGATACCAGTGAATAATCCAGTAGCGCCCAATGAAGCCACATCGATCCCCCAGTCATCTCCCGCCTGCAATAGCAAGAAAGCACATACGGCCAAGACGATTGAACCAATCGTATCAATTTCGTAAGATAACGCTAAATAATATGCAATCCCAATACAGGCGACCAAGCCCAAAATACCAAAAGTAAAATTGCTGACGGCGCCTAATTGAAGACCAAAATCACCGATAAAGTCATTCCAACCACTGAATGGCAAATTGGCTAAGATCAAAAACAAACTGCCAATGATCGTCAATGGCATGGTCACAGCAACCCCATTTCGTACCGCCACCAAAAAACGATTTTCACTGATTGCCAATAACTTAGGTGCAAACTTCTCTTGAAATACGTGCAGTATTTGATTCATCCTGTAAAACCTCCCAACAAATTTTTTTATGAAAAACCCCTTTCTTATAGAGTAGCGTAAAATCGGCATTCTGGCATTTCTAAAGCCTTCCTTACGAACGATTTTTCTTCTCAGCTCTTTGTGTGTCAATGTTCTGATTCCCCACACCGACAAGAATCAAGTTGTGTTCCTTCGACCATGCAATTGCAGCCGATACCAAAAAGAAACTAATGATCGTGCCTTCGCGAATCACAAGCGGTAGTTGAAAGACTATCGCCAAACTAAAAGCAGCAACAATACAGACAAAATCAATGCTATACCGAATCTGCTTAAACGACCAACGGCATTGCCCTGCCATCAGCTGACAAAAATGTTCAATGGGAAATTTCAATAAATGCAGCCGCAGAACCTGTCCAGTCCCTATCCCCGATAACGTCGTTCCCAAGACGAAAAACAAGAAACGCAAACTGTAATTGGTCAATTGAATGGATCCAAATACCGTATAAACGAAACCATTGATCAAATAGCCAAAAAGCAGCAACGAAGTCCCCATCACAAGATATTCTTGCCTTTTCTCTCTGGCAGCTCTTTGATTGCCTTCCATCGTCCAACATAGATACAAAAACAATAAATTCATGATCGTGGTGACCGTACCTGCTTTGACCATGAATGCAGAACCAAGTGTGACATTGAATGCATTGAAACTGCTGACGCCAATATTGGCCTTGATCGTCATACTAATACCTAATGCGCTTAGGCTATAGAACAAGAGTGAAGCGAGGATCTTATTCGGTTTCATTTGTCATTCCTACTTTCTTTTTCTGACCTCATTATGTGCTATACTGAATGCACATCGATAGGAGAAATAGCCTATACAGGAGAAAAAAATGAATAAAACAGCGTATCATAATCAAGTAAACAGCCAACTCTTTGATTATTTGCCCCTCACGTCAGACGTGTTAGCTCAAAGTGTCTACCTCACCTTCAATAACAATGAAATGATCCAGCAAGAAGCCGTACCGATGACCTATTTTTATCTCTTGCTTACAGGTAAAGCAAAAATCATTAAAGATCAGGCCAACGGCAAACGCGCACTGCTTCACTTTTTACACCCTGGTGATTCCATTGGAGACCTCACCCTCGTTGGTGCAGAAACAGAACCAAAGACTGTGATCGCTTTAGGAAAAACCAGCTGCATTGGCATCCCTATACAACTGGCCAAACAAGAATTGATGCAAAACCCATTGTTTGTCCAAGCATTGGCCAAAGAGATTGGTGAAAAACTGCTGCTGCGCATGGACTACTATATGTTGCAACAAACCTATCCATTGGATCTGCGCCTCGCTTTGCTCCTATTAGAAACAGCGGTTGACGATCACTATCAAGAAAAAATGACCGAGACAGCCGAGTTCTTAGGTGTCAGCTACCGTCACCTGACCTTCACCCTCAAACGCTTTAAAGAACAAGGATTGGTCGAAAAACAAGCCTACGGTTACCACATCAATGCAAAAGCGCTACAAGACTACGTAAACCAAAAACACAAAGGATCATCAGCATAAATACCTGATGATCCTCTGTTTATATCGTCTATTTTCTATTCATTGATGAGGGGCCAATAGTCGATCAACGCCTGATTGACACCAGTCATTGAAACAGTTGGTTTTCGATTGGTTGGATAAACCCTCGAGGTGATACAGGCTGCACCGTGGTTCAAAAAAATTTCAATGGCTGATGTATCCACATATATATGCAGATGTTTCAAATGATCAATCTTTAGCCTGCGGTGTTTGCGTCCATATCCCGACGACCCATGGGTCATGGTCAACGTAGTGCCATCATACTGCAACAAGGTATCTTCCAACAAAGCGATCTGCAATTTCGATTCACTCTTATCAAGAGTGATCGCCATTTCATAGGCAGTCGTTGCAGTCTGATAAGTGATTTCACCAACGGATGACTGTATGTGCCTTTGTTGATGAACACCCCGCAATCGTTGCAGCTCGGTGATGGGTTGCTGCACAAGTTTCTGATCACGGATCTTTAATTCTCTCGGTAATGTTGCGGCATGTTGCCAACCACGGGCAACCGTTGGATTGCTATATTCTGGCATGGTATCTCCAAGCCCCATCCAGCCCCATAAAATACGACGTTCTTGTTCATCCGAGAAGGTCTGAGGTGCATAAAAGTCAAACCCATGATCCAACTCGCGAAAAGGCGTGGTATGCTTAAATCTCAATGTTTCCCAATCCACTGTCCCCAATATATAGCCTGAATGGTATCTATTTTGAAAAGCGTCTCTTTGATTGAGGATCCCTTGCGGCGAAAACAACAATACATCTTGTCCATCGATCTGAAAATAATCGGGACACTCCCACATATACCCAAAGTCATCATCTACTCCAAAAAATATACCGCGATAACGCCATTCAGACAGATTTTCCGATTCATAGATCAAAATCTTGCCTTGATTGTCTACTGTTCTTGCACCCAAGATCATATAATACATATCCCCTCGCTTAAACACTTTGGGATCGCGGATATGATCAGTAAATCCTGCCGGATAAGCATCATGGGGAATCACAACTTCTTGCTTGATCACAGTAAATCCATCATCACTCACCACATGGACTGTATTTTGTTCTCTTCCACTGTAGGTATAGTCGTGATCGCCGGGATGCTTGACATTTCCAGTATAGAAAAAATGAATCTGATTTCCCTCAACAAATGCTGAACCAGAGTATACGCCGTCGCGATCATAATCATGATTTGGCGAAAGAAACAATGGTTCCTCTTGAAACGAAACAAAATCTGTTGATGTCTTATGCCCCCAATGCGGCGCTAGTCCGCCAGCAGCTTCTTGCGGCACATATTGATGATAAAAATGGACAGTCCCGTTAAATTGACACAATCCATTGGGATCATTCATCCAGCCAGTTTCAGGCATGAGATGGTACACTAATCGCCAAGGATCTTGCGCAATTTTTTGTTTTAAATAGGCTTGTTTCTGGTGCAGCACTTCCCAGTACTCTTTTTCCAACATAGTGAACCTCCTTGTGACATGATCTGTTTATTGATTGATTTCTTTGATAATTCGTCCCCGTTGGACTTGCACACAGACAAAACCAACCACAAAGGCCACAATAATTACTGCGACATATTTCAGCATTGCTGTTAGGTCACCTGTATATAAAAGCAAACCTGGAATAAATGTGATCCCCATCCCAGTTGCTGCTAGTTGAAAGACATAGGTCATAAAACCGCCAACTGCACCACCAATCACGCCAGAAACAAAAATACGCATTGATCGTAAATTGACACCAAAAAGCAAAGGTTCAGTAATCCCAAACAGCGTAGGAATTGCTGCACTGATCGCATTCGACCGTTTGACTTGATCTCGATACAAAAAAGCGGCTGCAATCGCTGCACCAAATTGACCAGCCATACTTGCCGTGCCCAACACCTGCAAAACATTCTCACCCGTCGTATTTAACAAGCCCAATTCAACAATACTCAATGAATGATGCAAGCCAGTAATCACAATTAGCTGCTGCAACCCGCCATATAGCATATAGCCTATGCCAAAAGGCGCTTGCACCACATAAACAATGCTATTGATAACTGCTTTTTCGGCAACTTGCAAGATAGGACCTAAAGCAAAAAGCACCAATGTCAACGTCACCACAATCGTTAAAAAAGGTGTGACGATCAAGTCTATCATTTGCGGTACAAACTTTCGGAACCAATGCTCTAACTTAGATACCAGCCACCCAACGATAATAGCAGGAAAAATTGATCCTTGATAACCAGAAATAGACAAACCGAACAGATGTAATGGACTGGCATCCCCACTGGCTACCGACCACGCATTAGGCAACTGCGGCGACACCATCATCAGTCCAACCACGATCCCGATAATTGGATTTCCGCCGAATTTTTTCGTTGCACTATAGGCAATCAACACTGGCAAAAAAGCAAACGCCGTATCCGTCAACATTTCAAACATCGCATACCAATCTGCGCTGATAGGCACACCCAGTTCAACCAATAAACCGCGAATCCCCATCAGCAATCCTGTTGTGACCAATGCAGGAATCAAAGGTACTAACACATCCGATAATGTACGAACGACCTTTTGCACAGGGGACAAATTGGCGTACACATCGTCTTTAAATGTTTGCTGATTTCCCGATTCTGTTGGCCCCATTTCTTTTACAAAGGCCGCATAGACTTGATTGACCTTCCCAGTCCCAAAAATAAACTGATGTTGTCCAGTGTTAAAGAAATACCCTTTGCTGCCAGTGACACTTTCAGCTTTTTCTTTATCTACTAATTCATCGTCTTTCAAAATCAAACGTAAACGTGTCGCACAATGCTCATAGTTTTTGACATTCGAAGCACCACCCACTGCTGCAAATACATCGTTGATCGTCTGCTGTTCATTCATGTTGTACACTCCTCACTTTTTATTCCTTCTTTGTGGAACCGGTTCTATATAGGTAGATTAGCAGAAATCGTTTTCAAAATCAAGGGGTAAATAAAAAAACGTTGCGCCATTGACTGTACACTAAATTTACAGTCAATGCGCAACGTTATTCTATTCTTGGATGGTATATCTGAAATAGCGATCAGTCGTCCAGTCTAGCCGTTGACTGTTTGACCACTAAATGATTGGGTAATTCAATAATCTCCGGTACTGTCTCCCCTTGAATGATCCGTTGAAGCGCATGGACAGCATCGACGCCTAGCTGCTCATAAGGAAATGCGGCTGTCGTGATTGTTGGGTAAACATAATCTGTTGAATCATATCCGCCAAATCCATTCAAAGAAAAATCCTCTGGCACCTTTTGTCCTAACTCATGGGCTGCTTTTAAGACTGCAATGGCGATATTATCCGTGGCACAAGCCACATAGGTAGCTTGTCGATCAGGCAGAAACGACCGGGCTTTTTGATACGTTTCTCGACGTGAAAAGGAGGTCTCAACATACGACAAGGTTGTGCCAGCGACTTTTTCAACCGTATCAACAAACCCATGCTTTCTCAAACTGCCCACAGCTTCATCTTTTTCGCTGACGCCTACAAACAAAAAGTCACGATGACCATTGGTTAGCGCATAGTTGGCCATGTCCTTCCCTGCTTGATAATCTTGATGAACGATCGCGTGAACCCCTGCTAATCGTTGACCGATCAAAATCACTGGCATCGGAATCGTCGGCAAGACCTCTTTCAACTGTGGCGTCATTTCTCGCGCAAAGATGATCATTCCGGCTACTTTTTGTTTGACCAATGTCTGGATATTCTCTAACTCTCTTGCCTCACTTTGGTCAGAATTGGTAATCAATAGTTGATAGCCATTTTGCCGGGCAGTTCGATCGATGCCCTTCAACACATCATTGGCAGATGGCGAATTCAGGCGAGGAATGATGACCCCTAATAGTTTTGAGTCTTGTGCCTTGAGGGAACGTGCTAAAGTATTCGGCCGATAGCCAGTTTCAGCGATGATTTGATCAATTTTTTTGCGCTTTTCTTCACTGATATAGCCATTATTCAAATAGCGGGAAACGGTACTCTTTGCCACGCCTGCTTTTTCTGCAATATCTTTAATGGTCGTCATAAGCTGCCACCTTTTTTTCTTTTTATTATACCAATTTTGAGGAGAAATAGCGCTTATAAAAAAAGACTGACCAAAAACAAGTCGTTTTGGTCAGTCCCTTATTTAACGATCACACATTCAAAATCCACATAAAACCAATAAAGACAAAGAATAGGATATACATGATTGGTGACACTTCTTTGCCTCTTTTGGCAGCGATCATCGTGATTGGGTAGAAGATAAAGCCTAAAGCAATCCCGTCTGAAATACTATACGTCAATGGCATACCCAGCAAAATCAAGAAAGAAGGAATCGCGATCTCCATTTCGTGCCATTTGATTTCCTTCAAGGATTGGGCCATCAAGACACCTACTACGATCAAAGCCGGTGCTGTCACTTGTGATGTCACCACGGATAACAGCGGCGAAAAGAACAAGCCAAACAAGAAAAAGATGCCTGTCGTTACCGCGGTTAGTCCTGAACGTCCACCTACAGCGATCCCAGCGGATGATTCAACATAAGCCCCTACAGGTGATGTCCCTAAAAGTGATCCAGCCAACATAGCCGTTGAGTCTGAAGCCAAAGCTTTGCCCACTCGCGGCATTTTGTTGTCCTTCATAAACCCTGCTTGATTGGCTAGACCAACCAATGTACCGGCTGTATCAAAGAAAGTCACCAATAAGAATGTCAGGACAACGACCCACATTTGCAGAGAATTGATGTCTCCCACATGGTGTAAGGCCACTAAAAAGGTAGAAGACATACTCGGTGCGGCAGAAACAATACTCGTTGGTGCTTGGATCAAACCGGTCAATAAACCGAGAATCGTTGTCGCAGCCATCCCAATAAAAATACCACCAGGTACGCGTCGCACCATCAAAATAGCTGTCACAACGAGACCAAAGATCGTGAGCCAAGTTGTGCCAACACTTAAAGACCCTAAAGCGACCAATGTCGAGTCATCTGAGACAATGATCCCACCTTCACTCAATCCCAAAAAGGCAATAAACAGACCAATCCCACCGGAGATCGCATATTTTAAATCAGATGGAATTGCATCGATGATCAACTCCCGCAGTTTAAAAATAGTGATCACAATAAAAATCAGTGAAGCCACAAAAACACCCGCCAAAGCCGTTTGCCAAGGAACGCCCATCCCAATACAAACAGAGTAAGAAAAGAATGCATTGATCCCAAGGGCAGGTGCAGTGGCGATTGGATATTTAGCCAAGACCCCCATCAAGATACAGCCTAGTGCACTGGCTAAGGCCGTAGCTGTAAAGACCGCACCTTCATCCATTCCAGAAGCCCCTAACACCGTTGGATTCACGAACAAAATATAGGCCATAGAGATAAATGTGGTAAAGCCAGCCAAAATCTCCCGTTTGACTGTCGTTTGCAAAGCATCCAGACCAAAAAAGGCATTGATTTGATTTTTCATTTTAGTACTCCTCCGTCAATCAAGCAGCTGTGAAATACTACACTTGATCTAAATAATGAAAACAACGAAATCAATGATAAACCAAGTTTCACAGCAAGTAAATAACATTCGAGTGAAAATACGAATTAAAACGCTTTTTTTGACAAACTTGCGGACTTATTCTACATATAGCTGATTGTCTTGTACCAACTGAACCAGTTGTTCTTTTGTGGTTCGCTTCATGGACAATGTTGGTAAATCCTCCAGTTCAAAATAATGACTCTGAACCGTTTCACTATTTGCAGCAAACGCACCCGAAATCACCTCACATGCAAACACCAATTTGTAGTATTGGAACAATTGAGGAATATCTTCTCGCAAATTGGTATCGAAAATAGCCCGTAGTGGTCCAACCGCCACGTGCAATCCTGTTTCTTCCAATACTTCTTTTTGGATATTTTCTTTTGGTGTCAAACCAACCTCTGCATATCCTCCAGGCAATGACCATTCCTTGGTAGCACGGTCTTGGACCAGCAAAACCTTATCCTCTTGCCGGATCAAGGCCCGTACATCGACTTTAGGTGTTGGGTAACCATCTTGCTTGTCGAGATATAATTGTAAGACTGAAATTTCTTGGTCTACTGTCTCGCTCAACAAGGTCAGCGCAATTTCTTTTAACTCTTGGAATCGTTCAATGTCATAAACATCTTTCCCATAAAATAAATCGGCTTCTGTGATCGACAGCATCCTTTGATACTGCCTTAAATGGTCAATCATTTGTATTCCCCTCTCCCTTCTCTTAGTTCATGATACCTAAATCGATTCGTTTTGAACACGATAAGGGATTCGATCTGTCTTTTCTTCAACAAAAAAACTATTGAAGCTATCTCAAAATCATTGCTGCCAATCGGCTGATTGATAGTATCAAAAACCTTCGTGCGCGTCGCATGTCGTCCATACTGCTTTTTGAGATTTGATAATCTGCTATCTTTTTGTTCAAAAAAGGAGTGGATTTCTCCACTCCATAAAAGAATAACTTTTGAGGTCCTACACAAATGGCAGACTTTTTTTACTCTTCTTGACTTTGCTTCGCATGGATCATACTTTGTTCCATTTGTTTCAATGACCAATCCATCACAAAAATCAATACCATCGCCAACAAGCTCCCGATCAAGGCACCTGAAAAGCGCAATGGGATCAGTTGCAGCGGTGTGAAACTGCTGCCGATAGTCATCAGCAATAAAACTTGAGGATTGGTAAAAAAATTCGCAACAGTATAATTAAGGGGCATATACCATTCAGTGAGTATATTTAAGAGAATCAAGACCAATGCCAATAATGGCAATGAGAGATGTAAAGACATCAACAAAAAACCTAATAGCAAGCCAACAATCCCGCCCAGCACACGGCCAATCGTCCGACTTTTGATTTTATCCATATGCTCTCCTGCTAAAACTGCTGCCGCTGAAATCAGAATCCAATAACCATTGCTCTCTCGCAGTAAAAATGCAACATACGTAGCAACAAATAAAATAATCGAAAAATGCAACGCTTTTAAGACCATTTCTGGTTGACGATATAAAGCTAAATCATATTTTTCCTTGAATGTCAGTTTTTGAAATTCCGTTGATTGACTATGTAATGGCAGATGCTCGATCAAAGATATCAGCAGTCCTGAAATGATCGACCCTGCCAATCCGTAAAGCAAATACAAACTATGGTGGAAAATGTCAGTTACGACAACCGCATGAAAATTGAAGCCTGTCGCATAAAGCATTAGAATAAAGAAATAATCTGGCTTTGGTATCCGATAGATTTTTGACAATAAGAAGGCGGAATAAGACAAGCAGCCAATCACAAAAGGTGCACTCCACGGAACCAATGCAGTCAGTGCCCCCAAGATAAATGCGCCAATCAACGCCACGCCATGGAGCAAAATCGCTTTGACATTGTACATTATTGAAATATGTTGAAAAGCTAAATAAGAAAAAGCCCCCATCGCCCCTACAGAGCTAATGCTGCTATCTTTCATCACGATGCCCAAAAACAACGGGACCCCCATTGCAAATCCTGAACCTAAGGGCCGTAATATCGTCCGTTTGTCTTTCATCTCCCCACTCCTTTCGCAATAAAGATGCGTTATTTCTATGTACAAAAGACAGACGGTCCTTATCCAGTATACGGAGCAGAAAATTATTTTGCAAATTTATTTTCAGAAAATAATGGTTTCATCCCAAAAAGCTTCCACTTCAACAGCCTTCATCATCGCATTCTCAACCAATTTGCTGTACAATCAGCTTGACGCACCCATTCCATTATTCCAGCGGAGGATCTCAATGACATTCTATGGTTTGCATTACTTGCAAGAACAATCAGCACTGAACGATTACGTCAAATATTTCTTTATTTTTGCTTCATTATTTATTTTGATCATTGTCTTCAGCTTGTACATGCGGCATCGATTGAAAACCAAATACCGCGATCTCAGTATTATCGCACTCCTCTTTTTGCTGTTCATATCCGGTGTCCAGTATGCCGATTACACACAAAGCGAAAACCGAATGTCGCAGTCTTCACAATTGGTCAACTTTGTTCAGCGTTTAGCCGCAGATCAACAAGTCGAGGAAGACGCTGTCTATGTCAACGCACTGCAACTGGCAGACGGCCTATTGGTCGCATTCAATGACCACTACTATCGGGTCTCGCTCAACGCCGATCTCAGTGCCTATACATTGGAAGAAGCTTACTTGACAACAACAGATATCACAAAGATAGAGGAGTGACACGATGCAATTATATACACCAATCATCATCAAATTTGCGTTAGGGATCATCTGTTTGATTCTTCAAATCAATTTAATGGGTAAAGGCAATCTAGCCCCTTCTTCATCAAGCGATCAAGTGCAAAATTATGTACTAGGCGGGATTATCGGTGGTGTCATCTACAATGATTCGATCACCGTTTTGCAGTTCATCCTTGTGCTGATCATTTGGACCTTACTGATTTTCATATTGAAATTTGCCAAAGAACACAATCACTTCATCAAACGCTTAGTCGATGGCCGTCCCATTTCTTTGGTTGAAAATGGCAAGGTCAACGTCAAAGAATGTCTAAAAAACGGATTATCCGCCAATGAATTAATGTTCAAACTGCGATCAGCTGGGATTTATGAGGTCGAAAAAGTCAAACGCGCTGTCCTTGAGCAAAACGGACAGTTGACCATCATCGAGTTTGGCGATGAAAATATCCGCTATCCTATCATTGTAGATGGTTTGCCCAATTTTGATGTGCTTGAATTGATTGATCAAGATATCGAATGGTTAGAAGAACAAGTCCAAGCGCAAGGCTTTGCGCGGATTTCTGCGATCTATTTAGGAGAATACTTATCTGGTTCATTGAAGCTTTATAGTTATGAATCGAGATAACAACTTTCAATCGACAAAGAACCGCAGACAAAAAAATGTCTGCGGTTCTTTGCTCATACGATTTAAGCTTTACTCTTCGATTATTTAAGATTGCTTGCCTCAGAAAAATCGCCTTTTGCCAAAGCATGATCTGTGCAATAACGGCCTGGGTACTTTTCGCTGCGCAATGCGGCCAATTTTTCTTGGATCATCTCTAAAATGACGGATAGATTCTCTTCATTGTCCACAAAATCTAATTGATCACCGTCGATCTGCATTTTAGGACAAACATCAAAGGCTTCGTACCAAGCATCATAACGTTGGTTAAGCTCTTTATAGTAATCGTATAACGTAGGATCATTGGCCACTTGTTCATAGGAACGGCCTCGTTTGTTGATTCGCGCTATCATCGTGTCTAATGAAACTTTGATATGCACCATCAAATCGGGATGTTTTTCAGGCGCTGATTCTTCTAATTCTTTCAGCATGGTATTCAATAAGTTATCATACTGCTCCACTTCCAGCGGGGCGATGCGCCCTAGATCAGCATTCAAATGGAACATCAAACTATCCTCATAAATTGAACGGTCGATCACGTTGTCATCATTGGATAACGCTTCTCGCATCCCCAAAAAACTTTTGTTCAAGAAGAAAATCTGCAACAAAAAAGCGTACCGTTCCGGATTCGAGTAAAATAACGGCAATACATCATTGTCTTCCACATTTTCATAAAAGGGTTTTGACGCCATTTTCTTTGATAAGAAATCGGTCAAACTACTTTTCCCTGCACCTATCGTACCTGCAATCAATAACACACGCATCCATCCTTTGTCCATATTCGCTTCTATCTGATGATTTGGTTCTATTCTGCTAAACCTCACATGCTATTTTACACGTTATATGGAAAAAGTAAACACTACATATAGTAAGTAAAAAGAAGATTATGAGTAATCATTCACTATATCTTGTATAAAATGACCTACAAAAGTTTTTCAAAGACAAAAGCGGTTGCTTCAGGTCCATACCTTTTTTTCCGTCTACATCAACTTATATTTTTAATACATTCGCCAAAAATAGCGCATCAGATTGTGTACAGGCGCTGAAAGTCATACACATGATTTTCCCACTCTTATATCTACGATTGACTTATAAAGTAACAGATATTTGATTATTCTTCCAGCGATTGTTTGATTTTATCCAAATCATTTTGCTCGATAAAGAAAACAACCTCTCCAGTTTCCATATCCACATTTGCCTTTACCTCAACGCCCCGCGGGAAAAACTTCGTGGCATCTGTTTCGATTTTCAAGCGCATCGTCCCATCTTTGATACCCGCGCCATAGGTCATTGTTCGAAAAGTTTTTTTCATTTTGTTCCTATCTCCTTTCACTAAATCATCGATCGTGCATCCATAGATCGTACTCAACTTCATGATATTGACAATATCTGGAAATGTTTTACCCGTTTCCCAATTAGAGATAGAGGTTCTGGTCACCATCATTTTTTGGGCAATCGTTTCTTGCGGCCAATGATTGGCTTGCCGATACTCCTTCAATTTCTCTCCAAGCGTCATACGTGCTTATTCCTCCTTTGTCTTCACCATAGCGCAAAGGTTTGCGCCTGTCTGTTCAATTTCGTTGATATTGCCGCATTGTCAAAGGGTTTTGACAAGTCAAATCAGTTTTTCTTATACGAAAAAACCGATTTGAGCCTTGCTGTCCATCGCTTAAAACGTTGCAGCTGTTGACGGGTACGTTTGATTTGTCGATAGCGCTTTGGTTGTTTCAAATAAAATTGTTGGTGCCGATTTTCCGCAGGCCAAAATGTTGTCGCCGGAAGAATTTCGGTCACGATCGGTTGCGCATACTTGATTTTATGTTGCAGTGCATCCTTCGATGCGATCGCTTCATCCATTTGTTTTTTTGTCGACGCAAAAATAATCGGACGATAATGATTGCCGCGATCTTGAAACTGTCCGAAAGCATCTGTTGGATCAGTCACGCCCCAATAAATTGCCAACAATTCACGATAAGAGATGATCGCAGGATCAAAAATAATCTCCACAGCCTCCACGTGTCCCGTACTGCCAGTCAATACTTGATCATACGTCGGATGCGCCACCCTTCCGCCGGTATAACCAGATAACACGGAAATGATCCCTGGATGATTTTCAAAAGGTTCCACCATACACCAAAAACAGCCACCAGCAAAAATGGCCGTTTCCCCATCAATTAAGCGGCTATTGCGTTGCGCCTCTTGTGTTGCATGTGGCCTAGTTGCTGATTTGCAATCCGTGAGTGCTTGATAAAAATCCATCACATCAGGCGTAAGATTGTCCCGCAAGGCCAATGGCCGCAAGGCAGCCTCAAGCTGAGCCAACCCCTGTTGTGCCTGATCGGCTTCCAGGGAATTTTTGGCTTGGATCAACTGCTTGCGTTCCCATTCACGTGTCCCTGTAGCCAAAATCAAATTATATAAAGCGGCCAAAACAGCTTGATTCGTTTCCACATTTGACACCTCCGCCTTTTGTCCAACACGTTTCTTTCTAGAAAAACTTTATCATATAATCGTTTATTCGCCTATTGAAGCGCCTAAAAAAAGACAGCGGGCTGCTGTCTTTTCTTGATCGTTATAACGAAATATTTCAGATCATTCCGTTTCTGACTTTTGTTGTGTCATGATCACTGGCCCTGCTTCTGTGATGGCAATTGAATGCTCATATTGGGCACAAAATCCACCATCGATGGTTCTTGCAGTCCAACCATTCTCGTCCATTTTCATCCGCCAAGTGCCGGTCGTGATCATGGGTTCGATCGTAATCGTCATCCCTGGTTTCAAGCGCAGTCCTTTGCCTGGCAATCCAAAGTGTGGAAAGAAGGGTTCTTCATGAATCGTTGGTCCAATGCCATGGGCAATAAAATCCCGGACGACCCCAAACCCTTGTGCTTCTGCATAGCTTTGGATCGCATGACCGATATCTCCCACACGGTTCCCCACTTGTGCCTGTTCGATCCCTAAGCGTAAGGCTTCTTTGGTGACAGCCATCAATTTTTGATGTTCTGTTGAAATGTCGCCGACAGCATAGGTCCAGCAACTATCCGAAATGGCCCCATGGTAATCGACACAAAAATCAACTTTCACGATATCCCCCGATGTCACCACATAGTCCGAAGGAAAGCCATGGCAGATCTCTTCGTTGACGCTAATACATGTCGCATATTCGTATCCTTCAAAACCAATTTGCGCTGCCGTTGCACCCGCAGCTTCAATTTCTTTGTGCACAAAAGCATTGATTTGATTGGTGGTGATACCGGCTGTGATAAATGTCCGTAATTTCTCATGGATACTTGCCAAAATACGGCCAGATGTGTTCATCTGTTCGATTTCTCTTTGTGATTTTAAGGTAATCATACGCTACCCCGCTTTCTGCATATTTTGTGTATCGTGTGAATCAATAGTACACTTGATCCAAAAACAGACCATGAGACGGTACTGTTTCACCAGCTGCTTGCCTGATTTTTTCATTCAACACTTGATCAATGATCGTTTCATCCAATTCCCCTGCCCCAATTGCCAACAGCGTACCGGTCAGGATACGTACCATTTTATGCAAAAAACCATTCCCATTAAATGCAAAATGGATCATATTGCCTTCTTGCATGATGGTGATTGATTCAATGGTTCTAGTCGTTGATTTCTTTGACTTTTTTAATGCCGAGAAGCCGATAAAATCATGGGTACCGATCAATTTTTCTGCGGCTTGCTGCATTTTTTCTAGATCCACCGCTTGAGGAAAGTGGAAGCTGCGGTTTCGTTCGAAGACCGTTGGCACTGGATTCGACCAGACATAATAACTATATTGCTTGCCTACTGCGTGGTATCTTGCATGGAATCTTTCTGGCACTTCTTCAATGTGATTGACCACAATGTCTTGCGGCAAATAGCGATTGAAAAATTGCTGCATTTCGGCTAACGGCATGGTGACAGTTGTCTTGAAATTTGCGACTTGTCCGCGGGCATGGGTGCCTGCATCCGTCCGTCCAGAACCAATGATCTCAATGTCTTCATTGGTAAGCAGCTTGATGACCCCTTCGATTTTTTCTTGGATCGTTTTGTCATTGTCGCCTAAACGTTGCCAACCTAAATAGCGTTTGCCATCGTATTCAATCGTTAATTTGATATTGCGCATAGATGCTGTTCTCCTTTTAGTCAAAACTATCCTCTTGATTGTCATGTTCCATCATAAGTCATTCCCTTGTGGTTGTAAATGGCAGCGACTCGTCAGAGTTCATTTACGCAGTGCAATAGGTACACTCTATTGAAATTGCCAAAAAGAATTGATGTTCACTAAGCGTAAAAGACATATTGGCTCTACTCAACAGGTGAGCCAATATGTCTTTTATCTGAAACCCACGAATGAAAGACTCATGAATGATTCCCGTCTTTTCGGTAAACCAATCCAAGACCTTTTAAAAAGTTCCGCGCGTATTTATCCCCGCAAGGTTTGAAGTTTCGGTGTCCTTCTTTACGTAAAATCGCCCCCAATTCTCCTTTGGTCGGATAGATGCCCGCTTCAGCAAAGACTGCCAACATGTCTTCACTGGTTAAAAACAACGCGATTTTGATTTTTTTCAGCAGCACATTGTTGATATGCTTGATTTCTTTGCTTTTTTGTTGCGGGATGTCTTTTTGTTCTTTTTGCGGCCCTCGTTTCAAAGTGATATAGCCATTCAAAAAAGCATCAAGTACTTGGTTGTTGACGGCTTTCAAGTAAACATTCTCTTTGTCCTCTGTGGATCGGGCGTCGTGGTTTCGCGTCAACATCTCCCGTACTTCTTCTCGGCTGACGGGATGCCCACCTAATTCAAAAGCTTTGACCATATCGCTATCTTTGATATCTACAGCATAGCGCAAGCGAAGTAATCGGTCGTTATTGTTCATGTTGTATCCTCCTAATAGGGTATCTTCTTTCTATTGTAATGCACAACGGCTAATCAATCAAAGGTCTATTTATTTATAGTATATCGTTATAATTTTATAAACTATTTCTATCCTGAAAAACTCCTATTTTACTAGATAAAAAATTTTTATACTCTTTCATTAATTGAATTACATCAGAAATATTCTGTTGGTAATCAGCCATGTATATTTGTTCTTGATTCAACATCTCTGCTGAACTATGGTTTACAGGGTTAGTATTTCTTAATTTGGATAGTGCATCAATAGTAGCTACATTCTCGCTTAAATCACATATATTTAAAAGTTTTTTATGCTCTGCATCTTTATAATATTTTTTATAATCTGGTTTTCCATTCCTTTTACCACTTTCTCCTAGAATCAAAGCAACTATAGCTACATAACGATCAAAATAAGACTTTAAAAATGAATGTGCTATCATCAAATTACCTTGTTGTCTATTATAGATGAACATCAGCATCATAAAATGTAAAATTGAATCTTCCCCATAGACAGTTGCATCCCCTTTAGAATTATAAAGCGACTTAGCCTTCTTTTCTTCAGTTATCAATTCAATTAACGATTTTCGGACACAAAAAGTAGTTATATATTTGCTCAACTCAGGGCTACTTTCAGTAATCTTTGCTATTAAATCATCATGCTTAAATCCTCTTTGAATCAAATATTCAATAATTATCAGCTCATCATATTTATTTTGATTGCTATTTCGGTAATTTTTAAAAACCTGATTGAGCATTTTTTTTACAAGACATCCATTTCCCGTATTTAAAACAGAAACAACTAATTGTTTAACTGATAATTTTAAAAAACGAATATTTTTTGAAAGAATCGAGCTTAGTTGTGTTACTATCGCTTCATTTTCAAATGCTCTTTTATTACTATAGATAAATCCATTTAATATATCTGATCTAGACATTTCAATATCTATTTTCTTGAAAGCATCTAATGCCTTGTCAAAGTCGTCACTGGATGCGTGTTGAGGCATACTCTCAATTCTGTTAAAGAATTCAACTAAATCTTCAATTGAATAATACAATTCATAATCAATATTCTCACCATTAACAAAAAAATCATAAAAACTAATTGTAATTTCTTCTAATAACTCAGACGTTTTTTTTATTCTAACCTGTTTACTTTCGTTTAAACGAAGATTAAAGCCAATATATAAATCTCGTACGTAATCCAATAAATCTGTAGCAAAAAGTTCTGCCAATTCATCTGTATCGGAATTAAAAAATATGTACAAATCATCAACATATCTCACAAGATAGTAACCTTCACATTCCTTTCTAGATTCTATCCAAATTTGAGTTGCAGCATCTAGATTATCTAAATAAACGTTTGTTGCAAGGTAGGAAAGCCCTCCATGGCTATCTATCGTTGGAAAATTTCCGTTTCCAATAGTTTTGATAAAAGTTGATAAAAGTAAGCTACTTCTTGCATCTAATATTTTTTCATCTTCAATCAATTTAAAAAGTCTATTTACATCTATAGAATCATAATAGTTCGTAATATCAATTTTAAAGTAATATGAGAATTGATCGTGACCATATTGAAGACTAGTCCTATATTCATCATATGATTTTTTATATAGTTCAGTAGGATCTAACCCAAAAGAAGAAGAACAATAGATTGATGCATGAGTATTCTTGACTTTCTGCTTATATCTATACTGTCTCTCTATTTCACAACCGGTAGCAAGTAAAATTAGATAACTAAGAGGAGACACTAAGATGGTTCTCCTTAAAGAACCATCTCCTTTTTGAGTATATCGAACTGGATTAAAATAGGTTGAATCAAATTCTAAGAACTTACCAGTTTTTATAAATTCTTCAAAAAAAATTTCAGAAGTGATATTTTCCCATTCCTCGTCTATTAAAGAAAATGGATACATCTGCAAATACATCTTTTGTACTTTAGAAGAAATCGCTCGGACCATTTCAATCGATTTAACCCAGTTTTCGTGTGTTAATTGTAACATTACCTTCTCCATTTCTTAGTTATGAATTCTTCACCTAAAAATTTTATAAAATATCAATTCTAAGTGACTGGCTAATATATTTCAGAAAATTTTTTATTTCTACAACCGATTCACTTATATATTTATTTTCAATGATACTACTTCAGCATTTTTCAGTTTTAAGTATCCCTTATCTAAACCAACAGCTTTTTCTAAAAAATCAGCATCATATAATCTTCCATATTGTTCATTTATTGTTAGAGTAATATCTGTTGCCTTAACCAAATCATGATCAACAATTAACTCAGTAGCTTGTTTAAGCGCCATAGGTCTAGTAATTATTTTTTCATCTAAGGGTTCTCTTTTCATCCATCCGCGATAGCTTAATTGTTTTTGCATCTTTTGATGTTCTTCTTCAGTTATAGCATTTAATTTACTTGCCCTCATAATCATAGCGCTCAAAGCTACGTTCCATTTTTCTTTTAATACTAATAGGTTGGCCAGAGTGACCTTTCCCATATTATCTAAGTCTTTCAAAAATTCATCTTTCGGTAACAAAAAACTAGAAGCAAAATCATTGGCTTCTGATTCTCTTTTTCTATATTCAATACGATCTAAGGATTGAGGATCAATCTCATCGGTATGCATTAACCAATGTCCAAGTTCATGAGCTAACGAGAACTGCTGTCGATAAAAAGATGTGTTTTCTTTTGACAAAATCACATAATAGTTATGATCATTAATAAATTCATGACTGCCAAAAGCATCAACTTTTTCCAGCTCTTTAGGCAACAAAGCATTGACAAATCCCTGTTCTTCTAATAAGAACATCATTGATTCTATAGGCCTTCGCCCTAATACCCAAAAATCTCTCAACAATCTTGATAATGTTTCAAATTTTTTGTTTTCTATTAACTCATCCAAATTTTCAATTATAGGTTTAGAAAGTTCCGGGAAATTTATAAATTGCTCTAAATAATCTCTATAAATTGTAATGACTCGTTTTATAGATTCAGACGGTGCTTTCTGTTTTTGAGTTGAAGTGAACCTTGATCGATAAAAAGTACCATTGCTTCTTTCAGAAAATTTATCTTCATTAAAATAAAATTCCGTTGAGAAATCTAGTAACCTAACAATTTTGAATAAAATCTCAGCAGTTGGATTGGCTTTGCCTGTTTCATACTTTGAAACCATTTGTTTGCTTATTCCCAACTCACTAGCTAATTCAGTTATCGACAAGCCTTTAAAATATCTTGCTTCTTTCAATCTTTCTCCATTAAATTCTCTCACTTTTGACATCCTTCCTTTGTGAGTAGATGTTAAACTTGTTTTTCCTTAGTATTTTTCTTATCTTCCTTGATATCTCCAGAATCAAATAGCTGATCTCTCTTATTTTTTTCGGGCATATCTTTTAGAGAAATTCCCTAGATTATATTTTGATCAATATTATTTTGATCTTTACCATCATCAGTATGGGGTAAATTAGGTATTAATTCTGTATCTAATAGATAACTTTCTTTGGAATACAACTTCAAAGTTGTTTTCACAGCTTTATATCCATCTACTTCTTTAGACATAACAAGTACTTTATCATAACTTTCTGAAAAGTCACCCAAAATCTCCTTGACAATATGCAGCTTAAGATTGTTTTCTTCTTCTCCGTACTCGTCTAATAAAAGACCCATTTCTGCGGATTCATGTTTATACAATAGTGCGTTGAAATAATGATAATTTGTACGCGCAGAAGTGTTGGTATTAGTCTCTTTCATGAATACTAGAACTTCTCTTGTATTAACATCCAAAACAAGATCGAACTCCCAAAAACCTCTTTTAGCTTCAACAACGATCATCCCTAACAGATTAGCCGTTGATTTAACATTACGATATGTTAAATCCCAAGCTAAACCATGTCTAGAATTGAATGGACCGTCTCCAAGTTGATCCTTAAAAGCTTTTACGTCGTCACGAACGTTTTCTTTAAGAGCTACCTTCAGTGAATACAATTTTTCTAATGGAATACCACTCAATCTCATTCCAATCTCTCTTTTTTTAGAAGAAATCTTTTTTTCGTCTACCTAAAATAATATAAAAGATTATTTATAAGCATTTTCAAAATCTCTTTGTAAACTATAATAGGATTTTACCATCTTAACCATTTGTGTGCAATTGTAGTATAATAAAAATCGCATCCATATATTTTTATCAACTTAAAAAATGCTTATTGCTCACGTTATGCAGGTCCTTAATAACCGACAATTGATAAAAGGAATCCCAGCCACGTTAGGTATAGCCATAACGCGGCTGATGATATTAGATCGTAATTTCTGTATAACCCTTATAACGCCGAAAGTCCGCATCTTCGCTAAAATATGCGGTCTTCTTATACATTTCATTGATTTGTTCGACAATTTCTTTGGAAATGGTCATCGTAATTGTTATGTTTTCTTTGTTTTTTTGGATCAAACATGATGCTTTTGATGAAACTTCGGTAGATATTTTTGATAACTGGCTTGGGCTGATTTTTCAACATTTGGTCAATCCCGGTTACCACAACTTCAATATCTTTGACTTGAAGCTTTTTGTCTTTGTTGCAAGCATGTTTAAGATCTCTGCTTCCCTAGTTCCATACAAAGCCAACTCTTGCTTCACTCGTGTGATATAGCGATTTCTTTGTGTATCGAATATTGATTCCCTCTTTTCAGGCATAAAAAATAGCCCAATCATCAAGTTAAAATGATTGGGTTTCATAGTAATAATATATACTTATACTTCTCTTCAAATCAATATTCAACGCTCACTGTAAAATACTATCCCAATGTTAAATATCCCTATTTATGACACGGTTCCCGTATCGTTAACGAATGATATTTCACTTATGATACAGTCATCGTTACGTTACCAACAATTTGAATTTCATTTGTGGTGGTGACCAGCGTTCCTTTCTATTCCGCGTTTTTACTAAAAAAAGGACCTTGGAAAGTCCCTTTTTATATAAACTATTCATTTAATGTTTCTTAGTCTGATGGCTTTTTAAAGTTTTCCCAGCCTTTGATTTAGCAGATTTGCTGCTGGTCTTTTTGGATAATGTTTTACCTGCTTGACCAAGCTTACCACCTCTGTGTCTAACCATATCTACTTGCCACCTCCCCGAATTTCTGCAGCGAGTTGAACTGTACGTTGACCACGAAGGTACAAATCGTCTTCTTCATAAACAGACACATAAAGTCCCTTCGAATCTTGAATTACTTCCCCAGCAACAATAACATCAATACCTTGAGGAAATTTCAAAATATTTTCTGCGATTACCTTTAAAAAGTCAGTGAAATTAGTTGATGTAGCAACTAAGAATGATTCTGTCAAAACCACTTTGGCAATTTCACCTTGATATCCGATTTCCAAAGTTACTGTAGACTTATCAAAGTGGATACCTTCTAAAAATCCCATCAAATTGATTGTTTTCCCAATCAAACGTGAATTGATTTCATTAGCATGTTTCCGAATAATTCTAATTCTTCCTTTTACCATTTCAGAACTTACGTTAGCATCTGCAAGTCCAGCATCTCTTACAAGTTGGATTTTTGCTCGCTTTTCTACGATAGTCTTTTCAGTTTTTTTCGATACCAAATTTGGACTTTTTTCTTTTTTTGAACTGATTTTTTCAGTTACTTTATCCTCATTTAGTAAATTTTTTCGTGCATCAAGAGCGCGTTCTCTCTTCTCTTTGGCATTCATTTTGTATCTCAAGACTCCGTCCGTACTCGCAAGTAACTCTTTATCAATTGACACAAAATAATACTCGCAACTTTCATCATGTTTAGAGTTATTCCTAGTTTTTAAAAATGCCTTCTTAACACCTTCAGGATAATAAGACAGCTCACAACCACAATTAGGACATACCAAGTTCTTTAAACGGGGGTCATTCCCATCAAACTTGTTGAGTTCCTCAAGCGAAAAAATTTCACCCATCTTTTGTTCTTTTGCTACTGATATTTTCATTTGTTTTCCTCCATTTATTTTAATATTTAAGTAAAAATACATTAAAATAAATGGATATTAACCAGAACTTTCTTTTTCCATGGTAGATAACCTCCTCGTATAAAACAACGAGGTACCATACAACTTCCGAGAGAAAAACATTGCATTTACGCAACATATTTGATAGATTATCATTAATAGAGATAAATTTTGTATACTCAGCAGTGTACAGTACCGAGCTAACGAATCTGCAAATTCGTTAGCTTTTTTCATTGTATTGAGCCATGATTAACCATGTTCCTCTTCGTCTTCACTACTCACTACTTCTGCATTCTTCAAATCAAAAATGATTGCCGTTTCCTCAGGAAAATACTCACCAGAAACTTTGTAAGAAGCATTGTCTAAATTCCAATTCATCATCTTAGAAATCATCTGCAATAATTCTTTGGAATTCCATCTTGCTGTAATTACGCCATTGCTTTTTTTCCTATAGAACACGTTAGCATCTTCGTCCATACTATCGCTAGTTTGTACAGCAAACATTTTTTCATCGCTATTTACTAGCAATTTTGCATATTCCGGTTTTCCCAATCTGACTACAGCTGCCTTACTAAATGAGACCCCATAATTTGATACAGTCATAGTTGGCAAACCCGATGTAACCGTGTAAGTTTTGAAGTTTTCTAGAGTCATGATATTCCACCTCCCAATTATAGTTAATATTAAACTATATCGTCCTATATGTCAATCAGTAACTTTTGTTTAGCTTTCATTTATCAATTTTATTATCTCTATTTTTCACCCCTCAATTCCAAACACACGTTTGCCAGAGACAAAGAAAACTAATCAATTAGACTCAACACCACAATATTTTCCTATAAATAGTAATATCGATTTCTTTAACAAAAGAGCATTTTCTTACCGAACATCCCTTTCGTTTGTTAAGCACTTACACACTCTTTTACGTCGCTTTCATTTCGTTTTTTAAAACTTTTTTTTAGTTTACTACCTTTTTAAACGGGTTATAGATCATAAATTCTCTATCTTTTATTTTCATTTCTTGCAAGAAAAATGTTAATTTGTCTGAGTCATTGATGACAGGAGTGTGTATTCTTCCGTCTTGCTAATAAGCCAGTAGGACCTCCGTTCTCATAAAGCATAATCCAGTTCCTTAAAGCAGCCAAGCTAATGCCTGCAGAGCGAGCTAGGTTGGTTATACTGTCTTCACCATTCAAATAGCGTTCTACTAGTTCTACTCGTTTTTCTGGAGTGAGTTTCATCTTTCTTTTTGGCATACAAAATACCCCCTATACAGGACTTTTATATTTCAGTGTCCTATATAGGGGGAGCATATCACTTTTAGGTGTACGTCTTTTTATATTACTTATATAAATATCATTACTTGTGATATGGTTCCACGTATCATAAATGAATAATACTTTCCTAAACATTCAAAAAACCGCATCACTTATGATACGGTGCATTGGTATTGATTCGATACGCCCGATAAATCTGTTCAACCAAGATCAGTTTCATTAACTGATGCGGGAAAGTCATTTTCCCAAATGAGATTTGGGCATCACTACGTTGCATCACAGCATCACTTAATCCTAATGAACCGCCAATCACAAAGACCAATTGGCTTTTTCCTTGGATGCCTAATTGATCGATTTGTTTGGCAAAAGCCTCACTCGTGGGATTTTGCCCCTCAATGGCTAGTGCATAGACATATTCAGTATCTTTGATTTTGGCCAAAATCCGCTGTCCTTCTTTCTCTTTGATTTGCAGCATTTGGGCATCGCTCAAGTTTTCCGGTGCCTTTTCATCTGGTACTTCAACAAAGGTCAATTTGGCATAGGCACCGATTCTTTTGGCATATTCACTGATTCCTTGCACGAGATATTTTTCTTTCAGTTTACCCACAGTCACGATTTTGATATTCATGGTCATTTCCTTTCTGAAATCTGCACAAATCAATACAGATATTTTTTCATTAATTGAGGATTAAAAAAGCGAAAGTTCATCATTTAAAACAAATTCTTCCCCAACTTCTTCATATATTTTTCAAAGTCTCTTAGTAGACTAATGTCAGATAGAAAGAATATACTAATTATAACGAAATAATTAGTAAGGGGGAAAAGAAAATGGCACGAAAAGATGTCACACCAGAAAAGAAACCTTCTTCTGGATTACTCAAAAAACTAGGGATTGGTATTTTAGGCGGCGTTGTCGGCGGTCTATTGACCTTTGGTGGCCTATATTTAGCAATGGGCTCATCACTCACAAATTCTAATACAAGTACAACAACCACTGGGGTCCAAAACTCAAGCGGAGAAACGACCGTGTCAAATGTCAAATTAGATGTCACCAGTGATGTTACAGAAGCAGTTGAAAAAGTCCAAGGTGCGGTTGTGTCGATCATCAACTTGCAACAAAGTCAAACCAGTGATTTTGGCAGCATCTTTGGCCAACAAAGCGGACAAGATGGACAAACCGAAGACAATACCAGTGATGACAGTACATTAGAAGCCGCTTCTGAAGGGAGTGGCGTCATTTACAAAGTCGATGGAGATACAGCCTATGTCGTGACCAATAACCACGTTGTTGAAGGGCAATCAGGCTTAGAAGTCGTTCTTTCAGATGGCACGAAAGTCACTGGTGAATTGGTCGGAACCGATGCTTATACCGACTTAGCTGTCATCAAAATCGCCTCAGATAAAGTTGAGACAGTTGCAACCTTTGGTGATTCCAGCGCATTGAAAGTCGGCGAACCTGCCATTGCCATTGGTTCTCCATTAGGATCAGATTATGCAAACTCAGTGACACAAGGGATCATCTCTTCGTTGAATCGCCAAGTCACTAGTCAAAACGATTCAGGTGAAACTGTCAGCATCAATGCCATCCAAACAGATGCAGCCATCAACCCTGGGAATTCTGGTGGTCCACTGATCAATGTCGATGGTCAAGTCGTTGGGATCAACTCTAGTAAAATCGCCAGCACCTCAGAATCAACATCTAGCGTCAGCGTTGAAGGTATGGGTTTTGCCATTCCTAGTAACGATGTTGTTGAGATCATCAATCAATTGGAAGCCGATGGCAAAGTGGTTCGTCCAGCATTGGGGATTCGTACGATTGATCTAAGTTCGATCACTTCTCAACAACAAGAACAAATCTTGAAAGTACCATCCTCTGTGACAGCCGGCGTTGTCGTCTACTCAGTAAATAATGCGACACCTGCTGAACAAGCTGGTTTGCAACAATATGATGTCATCACCAAAGTTGATGATACAGAGATTAGTTCAACCACTGATTTACAATCTGCACTCTACAAACATAAAGTTGGCGATACCATTACGTTGACCTTCTATCGTGGAGATGAAGAAAAAACAGCAACAGTCGAATTGTCCGTTGATACGTCGATCAACGATACAACAGAAAGCAGCAATTAACCAATCAAAGAGGCACCGCCACAACAACAGGAAGTGGCGGTGCCTCTTTTTTTATGCTTTTCCAGTGGGAAAGGCACTGCCGACAACTGCATCTTGCGGCAATTCCAGAATTCCTTTTTTCAATGGTGCATCAGGCAAAGCTAATTCTTTGGCTGAACAAACCATACCGAAGCTTTCAACGCCTCGCAATGTACCTGGCCAGATCAACAAGCCATCAGGCATCATGGCCCCAGGCTTGGCAACAACCACTTTCAGTCCTTTGCGGATATTGGCTGCACCACAGACAATCTGCAATACTTCATCGTTCCCCACATCAATTTGAGTAAGAGACAAGTGATCACTATCTGGATGTTCTTCGCAGGTCTGTACGTATCCAACGACGATTTTCGGGGTATGATCAACTGCTAGCTTTTCAGCAAAACCAGCAGCTGCAATGCGCTCATTCAACTGTGCCACTTGTGCATCAGTCAATTCGACCTGACCTCTGCCTTCAATCGTCATGATCTCTGAAATAGCAAAAAAGTTCCAACCAACGATTGTGTCCTCTTCATTTTTGATTTGCGCAACATTATCGACACGAGAAACAGTTTGCGCTAACCCTTTGTCATTCTCAGTGATCACCATCAACGTATCACTGACATATTCTTTATTATAAGCAAAAATCACGTTATTTTCCTCCTTCAATCATTCCGCCCATAATCTTAACAAATTTTTGCGGATTCGTCATCGTATTTCGGCTATTCTCTTTGATTTCTCTTGGAAGCATGACAAAATAGCCGAAAGATCAATATCAATGGTCTTCCGGCTATCCTTTTTTGAACCTTTATGCTTCTTTGTCTGGGGAAACGATCAGCACATCGCAGCGGGCTTCGCGGATAACGAAACTAGCAACACTGCCCATCATGAACCGCTCAACAGCATTCAGACCAGATTGGCCCACCATGATCAGGTCGATGGCATATTCTTCAGGTAACTGGGTTGCCAAAGCATCTTTGATCGAGCCATAGGCAATGATGCCCTCCACTAAATGAAAGTCTACAGAATCTGCATAGGCTTTACATTCGTCGATCATTTTTTGTGCAGTATCCTTTTCTTGTTCTAAAATAGAACTATCCAATGGCGCATAGCCCATCATCGTTGGCATTTGCTGATCAATGATCGTCGCTGCATACACTTTCCCTTGATTGCGTCGTGCCACTTCAACTGCTTTTTTGAAGGCGTCTTTGGCTTGTTCTGACCCATCGATGCCCACTAAAATATTTTGATATCTTTGTGCATCCATCTTAAATCCCTCCACTCTTTATTGCACACTTGTTAAGAAAGCTTCGATTTCTTCTTTGGTTTTACGGTCTTTATTCACCAGACGACCTCGCTCTTTGCCATCCTCGATCACCACTAAGCTGGGAATCCCGAAAATCGACCATTCGACTGCGACATCCATAAACTTGTCGCGATCCACTTCAATAAATTGATAATTTGGAAAATCCGCTTCGATCTCTGGCAATTGCGGTTTGATATATCGACAATCCCCACACCAATCGGCGGTAAAAAAGAACACATTTTTTCCTTGTTCTACATAAGTCGCTAATTCTTCTAAATCTTTTGGAATAATCACACACTCACCACTTTCTGTTGATATCTAAAGTATACACCTTTCTGCGTGGGAAAACCAAATGCAACGCGCAGACGTCCGCGACCTAAAAAAACACGCCGAATCGACGTGTTTTCCTCCTGATTATTTGCCGGCAATGATCGTATCGACAGTTGATTTGTCTAAAGCTTTCAATACTTGGATCACCATTTCACGGGCTGCTTCATAATCCGCAATGCTGAATAGTGTTTGATGCGTATGGATATAACGGCCCGGAACACCAATCACTGAGCTAGGGATCCCTTCATTCGCCATATGTGCTGCACCAGCATCGGTACCGCCTTTTGATACAAAGTACTGATAAGGGATATGATGGGTTTCTGCAGTATCCAGCAAGAATTCTTTCATTGCTGGCAGCATGATCAACCCTGGATCAAAAATACGTAACAATGTCCCTTCACCTAAGTGACCGAAGGTGCCGTTTTTGGTTACCGTATCATCGGCAGGTGAACAATCCACTGCAAAAAATAAATCCGGTTTGAATTTTGTTACCGATGGACGCGAGCCGCGCAAGCCGACTTCTTCTTGTACATTGGCACCGGCAATGAGTGTGTGCCCCAATGTTTCATCCTGCAATGCTTCCAGTGCATCCAACACTACCGTACAACCATAACGGTTGTCCCAGGCTTTGGAAATAATGTGTTTTCCATTGGCTGTTTTGATGGTTTCTACTTGAGGAACGATCGTATCTCCAGGACGAACACCAAAACTTTCCGCTTCTTCTTTCGACTCAAAACCGGCATCAAAAAGAATATCGGTGACTTCCACCGCTTTTTGACCACCAGTTCCGCGCAATAAATGCGGTGGAACGGAAGAAGAAACACATGGATAATCGCCTTTTGCTGTTTTCAATGTAAAGCGTTGGGCAGAAACCACATATGGATTCCATCCGCCTAATGGTGTTACTTTGAATAAGCCGCGGTCTGTTACAGTCGTCACTAAGAAGCCGACCTCATCCATATGGGCTGCCAACATGATACGGGGCGCATGTGCATCTGAATGATGACGGATCCCAAAAATACCGCCTAGACCATCTTGCTGTACCTCGTCCACCAAGGGTGTCATCGCTTTACGCATATACGCACGCACGTCTTGCTCAAAGCCGCTGGTCCCTTGAAGTTCTGTTAATTCTTTGATGCGTTGAAATGTTTTATCTTCCATTATTTGTTTGCTTGTTTAGGAACAAGCCTATCCCCCTTTAAGAACTATTATTGATTTATTATAACGCAAATTGGACGATCTGGTTATTTTTCTTATAGAAAAATTCTAAACTATGTTACACTTATGATAATTATAATTATGTTTTCATGCTATCGCAGCAAGATAGGGAACATTGATTGAAGGAGGACAAACATATGCATGATCATCGCCCACTACACTATTTTAAAAATGGCTTGACGGTCGGTTTAGGACTAGGTTTTGCTGGAGGGATGTTTTCCACTATTTGGTTAAAAAACAAACAAAATCTCCATGCAGATGATGTACTGGAATCAGTCAAATCAGCTTTTGTCAAAGAAGGACCGATCGATGGATCGTGGATCAACTTTGAAAAGCAACCTTTACGTAAATTTGCCATTACCTCCCAAGGCTATACAGGCGGGATCACTCGGACTGAGGATGGCCAATTGGTCACCTATGAATTTTTGGCAGATGCCCGTACAGGTACCGTGTTGGATATCCAACGCAGCATTGTAGAATAACTGCTCATGATTTGATACGCCGGTTTCTTTTGAAGCCGGTTTTTTTGTGGAGCAGCGTGGACAAATCCAAGACCAGAACCGTATCGATTGGCCATTTGGTTTTATGCCGATAAGCAGCCGCACCACTTTCAAAAAGGCAATATAGCCGTTGATCCTCTACCACGATTTGCTCTAAATAAGGCGGGAATCTAAAACGAAATGCAGCGCTGTTGCGCTTTAGATTCGCGGTTGTCTTCGGAAAGACCAAAAGTTCACTTGCGCCTGGACCGAAGGAACGGGCAATCAGCAGCCAATCTTTTGCATATGCAACACTTTGGACTTTGGTCAACGTGCTATTGGTCTCATTTGGCAACATTTGACTTTTTTGTGTGGAACCACCTGCCATCGCATCCTGCAGAAACTGTCGAGAATAGGCAGCACATTTTCCTGCCCCTCTTAAAGAAAATGATCCTGCCACGACTTTTTCTTGATCCATCGTTAAGTATGACGCACGGGCTATCCCCAATAGTTCAAGCCTGCAATCAAATCGGATCGGTTGACCGGTCTGGGCAGATGTATCCGCCAAAAGTGTCGCCAAAGGAATGCCGCCAATCCGACCACTGTCTGAACCGGTAATCGTTACCCATAGGACTTCTTGTTGTTCATCATACGCCAAGCCTCCGACATGAGGCTTTTTAGGTAAAATGACGGATTTGCTATAGGCACCTGTATGACGATCAAAAAGCAAGATCTGTGAATGATGCTGGTGATCGTTGCAATACATCGAGATAAATACCCAATCCTTAGAAAGTGCCAACCCTTGCGGCGTCATTTGTCCGCACATATCCACAGTATGCGCCTCTGCCAAGCTTGCCTTGATCCCTGTTGCTAGTCCCAGGATCTCAATCACTGGGTCGCCGTCTTCAAGCGCGGCGGCCCATGCATGTTGGACAGCAGGGTATCTTTTTAATTGTGCTAAGATCATTCGGTGTTCTTGCTTTGCCTTATGATAATGACGCCATAACAAAAAGAGACAAATCCCGAACACAACGATTTTAAACCCCAATGTTCTGTTCATCTCTGCCTCTCCTTTACTATAATCCCTACTGAACATTGATTGCGGGACATGTCGATCATCCATTGAAAATTATGCCACGACTTCCACTTCAACGTCGATATTGCCGCGTGTTGCACGAGAATATGGACAAAAATCATGTGCTTCTTCCGCTATTTTTTCTGCCTGTTCTTTCTCAACACCAGGCAAGGATACTTCTAAAATCACGCCGATTTGGTAGCTGCCGTCCTCATGCTGATAGAGTGAAACCCTTGCTTTGACTTCAGATTCGGATTCGATCTGATGTTCTTTCAACATGTGTTGTACCGCTCCATTGAAACAAGAGGCATAACCAGCTGCAAATAATTGTTCCGGATTCGTGCCCTCGCTATGGATTCCCGGTTTATCGATTTTCAAGTGCATCGTGCCATTAGGCGCTTCCACTTCGCCGACCCGACCGCCACGATTGATCATAGCTGTTTCGTATTGTTTTTTCATAGATTGCTCTTCCTCTCTATTTTTAGGTTACTTTAAGTGTAACGAGTAAAGTCAGATCTGACAAAGGGATTGCTCAGCGCAAAAAAACAGACCTGATATATATATATATATATATATCAGATCTGTCTTTATAACATATAACCACTATACGTGATCAATAAATGTAAACAATAGCGGAATAATTAGGCTTTAGAGCGTCCTAAGAAAAATGACACAACAGCAACCACGATCACTGCACCAATGATTGAAGGAATCAATGCCATTCCAGCTAATGATGGTCCCCAAGAACCTAATAATCCTTGACCAATTGCAGCGCCGACTAAACCAGCCACAATGTTTGCGATCCAGCCCATTGATCCACCTTTATTTGTAATTGCACCGGCGATCAAACCGATAATAGCACCTACGATTAATGTCCATAACCAACCCATGTTTTTCTCCTTCTTTCTTTTTGATATTTATTACACTGTTTATGTTACGCTTCTTTTCCTAATTAGACAAAAGATTTGCTTGCAACTGCAAAAAACCATCGAAAAACCTTGTTATATTAAGGGTTTTGATAATCACATAACTATATAAAAACATCTCCTTGCACGTTGTTTTAAGATGGATCGCCAAAATGAAATCGTTTTATTTTGTGTTTTGGTCTTTTTCAGCTAAACTAATGAAGAACAACAGACGTTTCATTTCATCAAATAACAATTTTTGTCACCTATCCATTTTCTATTGTAGCCATTCACAGCTACATTCTTATGACTGTATTTTCATACCCGTGCCTGTATTTCAGTTACGTTTGACCATACGTTTTTTTTGAACATTCAAAACAAAATATAAAGGAGCGAATATCATGAATAAAAAGTTAGGGATAAGCATTGTAAGTATGGCAGCTTTACTGTTAGCAGCTGCTGGTTGCGGCAGCAATGATAGCAGCAATGATGCCAAAGAAATTCGTATGTTTGTTTCAGGGGATACTAGCGAAGGCGGCGCCTATACGAAAATGGCCGAAAAATATCAAGAGGAAACCGGTGTGACCGTTGAAGTCACAGATGTACCTTATGATGATTTGCTTACGAAAATCACGAAAGCCGTCCAAGCGGATGACGCACCTGAAGTGGTACGCGTATCAACAGTTTTGCCAGATTGGAATGACTACTTGATTGATCTGACAGCTGTTGCCGAAGATGCCAACACACTGGAATCAATGACTATCAAGAATGAAGAAGATGTCGTCAAAGCCTTACCTTCTGATGTAACCGCTACCGGATTATTCTTAAACACAGATTTATTTGACGAAGCAGGTGTTTCCTATCCTCAATTAGAAGATGATATTTGGACATGGGATGAATTTCTTGATGCGATCAACCAAGTCGTCGACAAAACTGATGCCAAATATGGGATGGTCATGGATGCCTCAGATCATCGCTTACGGGCCTTCACTTATCAATATGGCGGGCAGGATTTCTTCTTAAATGATAGCGGTGACTCTTATACGACGGACGATGCAACAAAAACAGCCTTGCAAAAATTCATTGACCTGAACAATGATGGTATCATGCCTAAATCTGTTTGGACATCAGGAGAAGATGCGTCTGCAATGTTCAAAAGCGGTCGTGTCCCTGCCTATTTTTCCGGCAGTTGGCAAATCGTTGATTTTTCAACTAATATCAGTAATTTCAAGTGGCAATCCGTCTATTCTCCTGCACAAGAAACCCGGGCAGTGAATATGGGTGGGAATTTCATCGCTGGCTTCAACAACAGCAAGAATAGTGAAGAAGGACAAAAATTTATCGAATGGCTTTATGAAGAAGAAAATTATAAACAGTTATGTACTTATGCAGGTTATTTACCAGCAGTTGAAGGTATGACTGTGGACTATGCACAAGGTCAAGACGCTTATGAAATCTATAATCAAGAGATCGCTGCGGCAGCACAGCCAATCAGCGGCAAGCAGACGAATGACCAAGTGACTATGAGTATGAAAGGGTACACTGGACTAACTGGTGCCTATAAAGATGCTATCGTCCAAGTTTTAAATGATGAAATTTCTTTAGATGACGCCATCGAAAAAACAATCCAAGATTATAACGATGGCTTTCTAAAAAAATAATCAAATCAAGCCGATGAAAGAACCTGAACAAGTTGCCTCCATGATCTTGCACTTAATTGCACTGATCGTGGCTGTACTTATTAGGTTCTTTTCCATAGCTGATATGCTCTGAAGGATTGGAGGGAACAATTATGCATATGTTAAATAAACATAAATGGCCATTGCTTTTTACAGGTGCTAGCATCATTTTATTCATCTTGTTTTTCTTGATCCCAGCAATTTTAGGCCTCTATTACTCATTGACAGACTATAAAGGATTTGCGGAAGCAAATTTTGTTGGTTTAGCAAACTATCAAGAATTGTTTCGCGATGATAGTTTTTATAAAGCTTTGTTTCGCACATTTCGCTATGTGATCATTTTGGTACCGAGTATCTATGTCGTTTCCTTAGCGATCGCGCTTATGCTGAACAGCGAATTGGCTAAAGGACGTTTTCTCGCCAAGATCATTTTCTTCCTCCCTTGGACGATTTCTGGAATTATTGCCGGGGTCATTTGGAAATGGTTGTTTGGGGAAAATTTTGGCTTTATCAACTATTTATTAGAACAAGGCGGCCAACAAACTGTGCCTTGGTTTACCGATTCCAATGCCGCTTTTTCTGTGATCGTGTTGGCCGCTATTTGGGGAGGGACCGCATTTAATATGCTGCAATTCACTGCTGCCTTGAAAAACATTCCCCGTTCCTTATACGAAGCAGCTGAGATCGATGGGGCAAGTTTCTGGAATAAGCTGCGCTTTATCACGATCCCTATGCTCAAACCCACCTCCTTCATGGTGATTTTATTGGCATCGATCGGTTCCATGAAAGAATTTGCTTTGGTGCAGTCATTAACCAATGGGGGTCCAGGTACTGACAATATGTTTATTGTGCAATATATCTACACCACGGGCTTTGATAAGATGCGAGTCGGTTATGCCAGTGCCGCCTCCATGGTCCTTTTTGTCATTCTTTTGTTATTGGGTTTGATCCAAATGAAATTGGGAGGTGGCAAAAATGATCTCTAAAAAACAAACCATGCTTAAACAAGCACCTGGGAAGAAATCAGCGATGTTCTTTCTGACTGTGGCATTAGTCATTACCTCCCTATTGTATTTGTTCCCACTCCTTTGGTTTTTGCTTAGCGCGTTCAAACCTGGTACTGAATTATTTGCTTATCCATTAAAAGTGTTTCCGGAAAATCCAACGGTTCAAAATTTTATTGATGCATGGACAACCCTTGATTTTTTCCGCTATTTCAGCAATACCCTTATTTCAGCGGTCACGACCACGATTTTAACGATTTTAGCTAGTGCGGCCTGCGGCTATGCTTTCGCGAAATACGATGCCAAATGGCTCAGTTTTTTCTTTATTTGTATTATCGCCACTACGATGCTGCCTACGGAAGTGATCATGAATCCCACATTCTCTGTGATACGGGCCCTAGGATTATATGATAATTTATTAGGTATCATTATCCCCTCAATCAATACAGCTACTGGAATCTTTATGTTCCGCACATTTTTCGTCTCTGTTCCAAATGATTTGATTGAATCCGCACGTATTGACGGTGCGTCAGACGGTATGATTTTTTTGAAGATTATGTTGCCGATCGCAAGTCCCATCATTATGACACTAGGGATTTTTTCCTTTCAATGGCGTTGGAACGACTATATTTGGCCTTTGATCGTCTTGAATGATCCCAAAAAATATACCTTGCAAGTGGCCATTCGTAGTTTAGTGGGCGCTGAAAATATCAATTGGACAATTTTGATTGCTGCATCCGTCATTTCGATCCTGCCATTACTTCTAGTGTTTCTCGCATTTCAACGCTGGATCTTGGATAGTAATTTAGATAGTGGAATCAAATAAAAAAAGCACAACGCCACATAGTTTATGTGGCGTTGTTGCTATTTGGAAAAGTCTTTTCGTGATAAATAAAGTGCAGTTAATGCGCCAACCAGCAATGCCAATCCAAACACCAAAACCGTTCCAATCGTGTTGTCTTTTCCCGGTAAACCGCCGGTATTGATTCCCCACAATCCTGCAATCAGCGATGGGATCGCCACCACAAGGGCAGCTGAATCCAAGTATTTCATCAAATGATTGAGATTATTGTCCATCATATCAGAGAACAATCCACCAATGGTTTCTAATAAATCTCGATAGATCGTCACCATCTTGTTGGCAAATTTCTGTCGCAGTTTAATATCGTAAACCAGCGGTTCATTATCTAAACGTTCAAGAAATTCTTTGCGTTCCATCAAATGATTGACGATTTGATCTTGATCTCTTAAGGTGTGATCTAAGTACACCATATCGCGTTCTGTATCTGCTAGATTGAATAGTTCATTGTTTTCTGTGGTTTTGCGCGCCGCAGCATCTAAGGCGTCGATCGTTTTCTTGATATCTTTCAGCCCTTTGATGAAGTGTGTATAGATCATCAATGTCGCATAGGCCATGATATCTTCGAAATGATCGATATCTGTTTCATGTTTTTCAATCAGTCGCTCAATTAAATTCGATCGTTCTGATGCATAAGTGATCAATAAATCTTTTGCACAGATAAATGTGATTGGTTCTAAGCGGTCCTCGATCCGCTCGTTCGTAGCTTCAGATAAGTCGATCAAAGTATATAGGATAGGATGATTTAATTTTGTATTGCGCAAATGCTCCAAGCGTGACACTTCTTCTGGCTCATTGGAACCGATGAATATATCTTCAGGTAATTGGAAACGATCGAGCAATTCTCGTTGCTCAGCCGGATCGTTGCCGCTGATGATGAGCCAATTGCAATCCTCTTTTGTTGACTCAGTCACTTTCTTTTCCTCAATTTTATAATATTGAAACATTTTTCTCGCTCCTTCTCTTCTAATACACTTATATATCAACTATCTTACGGTTTTTCACTTTTGTCAAAATAAAAGCATTATGTGTATACGCTGACAAAAAATCGCAAAAAAAAACGTTTTATTAGACGACAATTAGAAATCGTGAGACACTGAACTGGGGCCCAATAAACTATTTCAAGGAGGAATTGTGTATGTTTCGTCATCAAAAAGAATTACAGTTTGAAGCTAAACCCGATAAGCCAAATCCGATAATTGCGAAATACCTTCAAGAATTGATTGGTGGACAGTATGGAGAGATGAGTGTGGCCATGCAGTATTTATTCCAAGGATGGAGTTGTCGTGGCGAAGAAAAATATAAAGATATGCTGATGGATATTGCCACTGAAGAACTGGGACACGTTGAGATGTTGGCGACAATGGTTGCACGATTGTTAGATGATGCGCCGGTAGAAGACCAAGAAGCTGCGATGAAAAAAGATCCTGCGGTTGGTGCAATCATTTCGGGTATGAATCCGCAACAAGCCATCGTTGCTGGATTAGGACCTCGTCCGGCAGACAGCATGGGTAATCCTTGGTCTGGTGGTTACATCATTGCCAGTGGTAATTTATTGGCAGATTTTCGCGCCAATTTAAATGCTGAATCTCAAGGACGCTTGCAAGTGGCAAGAATTTATGAAATGATCGATGATCGCGGCGTCAAAGATCTATTGTCTGTTTTATTGGCCCGTGATAGTTATCATCAAAATCTTTGGGCAGCTGCCGTCAAAGAATTGGAAGAAAAAGAAGGCTCTATTTTAGTACCTAGTACCTTTGATCGTAAAAATGAACGATTAGACATTGCCTATGATTTTTATAACTTCTCTGAAGGAGATCAAAGTAAAGATGGCTTATGGGCTTCTGGGAAAGCGCTAGACGGTGACGGCGATTACCAATGGTTGAATGAGCCGAAAATCGAAGGCAAAGCACCAGACTTGAAACCTGTCACACCGAAAATGTACGGTACCCCCCCTGTTAAATAACCGATAAGAGGATAGACAGAATAAGATGTCTGACATGCCAATCAACGATTTGATTCAGTCATCTCCCCCTATTATTCTGTCTATTCTTTTTTGTCTCCTTGAGCAAAGTAATTTACATAACCACAAAAAACATTATAGAGTAATAATCACACTAAAAAAGGAGGAGTTATTTTATGAAAGCACCATTGATCACCTTGAATGACGGCAATTTACGTCCCGCTATTGGGATGGGGACATTTCAGATCCGCGGCGGTGAAGGATTGAATCAACTCCACGCAGCGATTGCGGATGGTTACCGTTTGTTTGACTCTTCAACCAATTACGACAATGAAGGCATCGTCGGCAAAGCGATTCAGCGTTCTGGCATCCCTCGCTCAGAATTCTTTATCTCTTCAAAACTTCCAGGAAAATATCATGACTATGAAGAAGCTTTATCAAGCATCCAAGAGTCCCTTGCAAGAATGGGGCTTGATTATTTTGATGCCTTTTTGATCCACTGGCCCCTACCAAAGCGTGGCAAATATGTTGATGCTTGGAAAGCGCTAGTCACTGCACAAAAATTAGGCTTGATTCGCACAATTGGTGTGTCTAACTTTGAACCGGAACATTTAGACACGATCATAGACGCAACTGGGGTGACCCCTGCGTTGAATCAAATCGAGATCCATCCTTATTGGGTCCAAGAACGCATGGTTGCTGAAAATGAAAAACGCGGGATCCAAACGGAGGCTTGGAGTCCATTAGGCCGCGGGAGTGATGCAATCAAAGAACCTGTCATTCAGGCATTGGCTGAAAAGTATCAAAAGTCTGCAGGACAAATCATTTTACGTTGGCATATTGATCGTGGTATTTTGCCATTGCCAAAATCACGGAATTTGGCGCACCAACGGGAAAACCTGGCGATTTTTGATTTCTCATTGACCTCTGACGAAGTGAAGCAAATCAATGGGCTGAATAAAGAAGATGGTCGTATCGATGGCCAAGATCCGAATGAATATGAGGAATTTGAATAGACTAGGGTTAATAAAGAGCAATACGCGAAACTGCAAAATATACAGTTTCGCGTATTGCTTTTATTCTTTCAATTGAATCAAAAATGTCTTGATTTCAAAGGGTTCTAGAATGATTTCTATCTGATTATTTATGCGCTCATTTGTCAAAGGTTCTTCCATTAAATTAGTCTCCATCCAGACACTATCGGTTAAGGAAAGGTTAATTTTTCTTGTTCCTCCTGTATGGTCATGGAATCTAAAGATATATCCATCTCCTTTTTCAGCTTTTTTTAGTGCATCAATCATCACGGATGTTTTACTCTCAATATTGATTGGCAATAAATGAAGAGATTCTTGCTCAATCACAGACATTGGTGTATTTAGTTCCCAAGCTTCTTCTGCAACTTTGCCATCAATAGGATCCTTCTCATGCGAAAAGAAACTATAAGTAAATTCATGTTGACCAATATCTGCAGTAGGATCAGGATATATCGCGCCTTTTAATAGCGTTAACCGTACTATATTTTCTTTGATATCATATCCGTATTTACAGTCGTTAAGAATACTTACACCTGCAGTTTTATCAGAAATATCAGCCCATTGGTGACCGACTGTTTCAAATTGAGCAAGTTGCCAACTCGTATTCGCATGCGTTGGACGCTTTACATTCCCATATTGAATATCAAAAGTCGCCTCTGTTGATCGAATGTTTACCTCAAATTTTGTTTTCAACAAGCGTTGTCTCTCATGCCAATCGACTGTTGTAACAAAGTCGATTCTCTTGGTGTGTTTATACACCTTCATCACTTGTTTAACGTGTGATTGTCCAACTGTATAAAGGAAGTTGATTGAAGCAAAAATAGCATTATTTTCGCAAATCTCAATATCAGATGCTGTCAAAATCATTTCTTTTTCTTGATAAAAAAGATCAATATCCCAAGCATCATAATTCAGTGGTTTATCTTCGAAAACTTGTAAAACATTCCCTTTACCCTTTAACATTTCTTTATCCAGCTGTTTATCAAATATACTGGTTATCCTACCATCTTCTTGCCAGCGAATCGTAAGATGATCAGTGTCTAAAGTATTTTGCCCAAAAATCGCTGTTTTGGAGTTGTCTATCTCTTTGCAATCAGTAGTAGCTTTTAATTTTAGTTGTCCCGTCTTAGACACTCTTGGTACATATACCAGATGTGATTCTCCATTATAGAACGAGGGAAGCTGCTCGTTCTGCTCATTCATAAAATAAGCTTCTTCAGCTAGAGGGACCGTAACGATGCCGGATCTGTCCCATCCTTGTGTATTGTAAACAATAAAAGTATCGGTAGCCTTCTGATTTAATGTGCTGAATAGCTCTTTGATTGTAGCATTGACCTGTTCAAATTCCTTTTTATGATCCTTATATACTTCTTTGATGGAAGAACCTGGAATTATGTCGTGAAATTGATTTCTTAACACTGTTTCCCAAGTATTGAACAATGCTTCCTTTGGATAATCGATTCCTAACGTGCGCTGCGCACTTGAATATAAAAGCTCTAACTCTCTTAAAGCAAGTTCAGATTTTCTATTCATTTTTTTCACGTAAGCCTGTGACGTGTAAGTGCCTCGGTGGTATTCTAGATACAGTTCGCCATCCCAACGATGCACATATTTTTCATTTTGCTTCACGGTATCATGTAATCGGTCAAAATAATCAGTTGCAGTACCTGTTTTTACTTGTGGAAGGCCGGGAATGCTATCCAATCGGCGACGGTTCTCTAACATATCTCTTGTCACGCCGCCCCCACCATCTCCATGTCCATAAGATAGTAAAAATTCTTTGTTTAATCGTTTGTCTTGGTAGCCATCATAAATTCCTTTAACAGTATACGGCTCTATAGTCCCATTGTATGTATAGAACCACTCTTCTGCCCATTCGTCATTCCTACCATCAACTGGAGTTGTAATAAAATGAGTTAACACATCTGACCCATCGATCCCGCGCCAATAAAATGTATCATGCGGCATACGGTTAAATTGATTCCAGCTTATTTTGGTTGTCATAAATGTATCTATTCCCGACTTTTTCAAAATTTGGGGCAAAGCCCATGAATAGCCAAATACATCCGGCAACCATAAATAATGGACATCTTTGTCAAATTCTTCTTTAATGAATTTTTTGCCATGAAGAATTTGTCGAGTTAGCGATTCTCCTGAAGGAATATTGCAATCTGACTCAAGCCACATCGCTCCATCTACTTCCCAACGTCCTTCTTTGATTCTCTCTTTTATTTGTTTGTAGATTTCGGGGTAATCTTCTTTAATATACTTGTAAATTTGCGGTTGCGTTTGCAGAAAAATGTATTCTGGATATTGTTCCATCAAGCGTAATACTGTTGAAAAGCTGCGAGCTGCTTTTTCAGCTGTGTGTTTCAAACGCCACAACCACGCAACATCAATATGAGTATGACCAATGGCTGTGACAACAATATCTGTAACCTTCGGTAGACTATTCAAACATTCTCGCAGAATCCTGTTAGCTTGTTTGACACTTTCATAGAATTCTTCAGAACCTGGTTGCTCCCAATCGATTAAAACAAAAGCTTCGTCCATCCCATTCAGCAGATCATAACGAATTGAATTGTTTGTATCAAGAATATCGATTGTTTTACTGACCATATCTGCTGTGAAAAATAAATCATCTGCTTCGACTTTCCTTTGGGCTAAATAGGCAGATCGAAATTCATGATTTTGAATGACTTCCGGGCCGCCTCCTTCAAGACCAGACCAAAGCTTCAAATCCAACGTAATCACTTTTCCACTAAATACTTCATCTAATAATATCTCTGTGTGATTTGAATCGACCCCTTGATAAGGTTCACCATTGATAAACAACAGCGATTCAAAGCCGGAATTATATCCCCCGCCTGTTCTGCCAAAATCAACTACAAGCCAAAGATCATTCTTATCGGGCACTTCTAGCTCATAGTGCGCCCAAATATATCGGTCTCGTCCGTGCCAATAATCACCAATAGCTAAATTAAAATCCCATTGATTCGGTGGATATTTTTCTTCCTTTGATTCATCTTCAACAGCTTTCCACAAATCTAGATCTTGAATTTTTTTAAAACGATAATGCTTTAACTCTGACACTCGTTTAGCTAATTTTTTCGTTGTTAGTTCTAAATTATTCATCCTTTTGTTGCACCTCCCATACTAAATCCTTTCGACATATACGTTTGTGATAATGCATATAAAATAACTACTGGCAATGTATAAAGCACAGAAAATGCAGCTAATCTTCCGTAATTCACCATGCCAAAGTTACCAAAAAATTGGAAGATAGACACTGAAGCAGGCATCTTTTCAGGTGATTGAATCAAAATATACGGAACAAAAAAGTTTCCCCAACTTCCTGTAAATGTGAAGATACCCACTGTAAAAATCCCTGGAACCATTAACGGGGCAACAACTTTTCTCACACCTTGCCATGTTGACGCACCATCCACCCATGCTGATTCTTCTAAATCTAAAGGTACTGAGTCCATAAAATTCTTCATCATCCAGATTCCATAAGGCAATGACGATGCTGTTAAGAAGAATGTTAAGGCCACCAATGAATCTTGAAATTTAAGAAAAATAAACAACTGATATACAGGAACAATCACAGCAGTCATAGGTAATGAAGTCATAAATAGCACGGCCATAAGAAAACTTTTCTTATATCTTAATTGATAGCGGGATAACGGATAGGCAGCCAATACACAGAGAAGGACAACTAACATCGATTGACTTCCCGACAAAAGTAACCCAATACCAAAAGAACGCAAAATGGATTGATCAGATATAATAGACCTAAAATTATCAAATGTCACTGTTTCCGGTAACTTTAACGTTTGAATAGCCCCGGGATCAACTGAAGCTACCAGCATCCATAAAAGAGGCAGTAAAAATAAAATTGCCAATACTGACAACAATACATAATGCAACAATGTTTCGATCTTTTCACCACGTTTGACCATTTTTACACCTACACTTTCACTTTAAGCAATTTGATATAAATCATACTGGCAATTGCTCCGATCAATAATAAAACCAAGGAAATTGCTGTGCCATACCCTAATTGATAACTAACAAATGCTTGTTTATACATAAAGACTGGCAGGGTTGCGGTTTGATTCCCTGGTCCACCACCTGTCATGGTATAAATCAAGGTGAAAACACCTAGCGTTTGTAAGGTTACCAACATTAGATTCGTAGCAATTGTACCTTTGACCATTGGGATCGTAATTTTTAAAATGACTTGCCAACGACTGGCTCCATCCATGACAGCAGCTTCTTCCACTTCTTTAGGAATATCATCTAAAGCGGATTGAAATACCATCATCGAAAAAGCTGTTCCCCGCCATATATTTGCAATAACGACGCTTATCATAGGGAAAGTAAACAACCATGCGATAGGTTCAATGTTAAAGAATCCTAATAACCAGTTAGCTGTTCCACTATCACCTAAGAAAGCGACCCAACAAAATGATACGACTACTTCTGGAGTCACCCATGCGGCAATGATGATTAATCCGATTATTCTACGAAATGCTCGGTTTTTTTCTCTCATCATGAAGGCTACTAAAAATCCTAAAAAACATTGTCCGATGACTGCGGAAAAAATAACAAAAACAAGCGTTCTGATTACACTTACTTGAAAATCAGGATCATTAAACATCCGAATAAAATTTTCAAAACCAATAAATCTTAATTGACTTGCCTCTACTCCTGTCAATGCAAGGTTGGTAAAAGAAAATATGAATGTTAAGATTACTGGTCCAACAAAGAAAATCAGCAATAATACCCAACTTGGAATTAAGAAAAAAAGCGCCTTTTTATTATTAGACATTTGTTTTTCTTTTTTTATCGTCTGTTCCATAAACTTTGCTCCTTTTCTTTTAACAAGTATAGAGAGCTAACTGCGGATGTATTCTCTCAGTCTGGCTCTCTGTACATTTTTTGGTTGAAAACTACTCTATCGCATCTTCGCCAACAATTCTCGTAACATTGGTAGCATAATCTTTTGCTGCATCTTCAGGCGATTTACTTCCTGTAGCAACTGCTTCAACCATTGTTTGGATTTCAACTGAGACATTTGGATACTTGTCATCAGCTGGGCGGAAGTGCGCATACTGCAAGAAAGTCGTTGCTTGTTCGATAAATGGTTGTTCTTTATACTCTTTGATTTCTGCTGAATCATCACGTACAGTCAAGTTTCCTTCTGCAACTGCTCGAGCAGCTTGTTGTTCTTTACCACCCAAAGCTTGCAAGACTTTCCACGAGGCGTCCTTATTCTGCGCTTTTTCAGGAATTGCCCAAGTCCAACCTCCAGCCATTGTGGTAAACGATGGTTCTCCACCATCTTGTGTTGGCATTGCTGCAAAACCAAAACGTTCAGTCATATTTTCTACAGGTGTAGCGCCTGTTTCGGTCCAATTTCCTGCACTCCAAAATCCGTCTAATAACATCCCAACTTCGTCATTAGGAAATTTATCTTGGAACATAACTGATCCATAATTACTGTTGATAGCTACTGACAATGATGGTCCTAACTTTTTCTGATTATATACTTCATCAATAAAATTCAAAGAATCTAAAATTCCTTGTGTATTTACATGCCATTTGTTTGTTTCACTATTATATAAAGTGTCATTTGTACCATATAACAGCATCTCGAACGTCTGCATTGATACTGATTCTCCATTTGCCTTAGCTACCCCAATACCAAATGGAATGACTGAATCATCAGATTCCTTGATTGATTCTGCCGCTTCAATGATTTCTGCCCAAGTTGTTGGTTGCCATTCTTCAGGGAGCCCAGCTTTTTTGAAAACATTTTTGTTATACCAAATTCCTCTTGAATCTGATGTACCTGGAATTGCATACGTACTACCATCTTGCGCGATAACGCCTGATTTTAAGTTTTCAGTATAGTTGGACCATTCATCCCAATTTGCAATATAATCATCTAAATTTGTCAAATAACCGGCATTCGCATCAGAATTCAACATAAAAGAATCTTCAGCAACAACATCTGGTGCAGTACTTTCAGATTGCATGGAGAGTGCTACTTTAGAAAAGTAATCCCCTTCACTTGCCGTAATTGGTGATAATACAATTTTGATATCTTTGTTTTCCTTTTCAAACTCAGGAATGAATGTATTGTTTAAATACTGAGTCATCTTGTCATTCTCACCAGTATTACGCCATGTGATTTTCACTTCGGTTTTTCCATCTGCACTTTCACTATCAGAAGTATTAGCGGAGCTACCACAAGCTGATAATACTATTGGTATTGCAAACAACGAAATCAGTGTCCCTATTTTTCTACTCTTACCCATTTCATTTCCTCCTCAAATTATATTCTTGCATAAACCCTTGCTCACCAATTAAGTAAGCGCTTTAAATATACAATGGATACATATACTTGATAATCATCAATATTTTACTAAATACACAAAATATATAATACATCTTAACTTTTGTACATTGTAATAAAAAATAGAGATGGTTTTCGGACTGTATAATTATAGGCAGATTGACATATTTAGGTAGGAAGATATAATTAATTTGAAAACGCTAACAAAAAAAACAAGTGAAGGAGCCATTATGAAATCAAAAACATATCGAAAAATATTCTTTACTTTTTTAGCTATCATCATTCTTTATACATTAGTTATTATGGTTATTGTCATAAGAAATGAAATCAATCAAAAATCTATTGAGCGTTCTACGCAACATAAACTAGATTTAGACAATAGTGCTTATAAGATTGACCAACAATTACATTTTGCTTTAAATTCTATGAAACTTTTAGCTTCAAAAGATAGCATTATTCAATTTTCTGAAAGTCCCGAAACAAATTACGGACTGTTCTCGGTAATGTATGATGAAATCAAGAATAACTTCCTATTGATGAATCAAGCAGAGTATTCAGTGGGCATCATGAATCCCTCAAGCAACATTGTTGTCAGTTCAGATGGTTACTTCGTGTATCCAGATTTTTTTTCGTTTTTAAATATAAAAACAGAAACTGGTGTTATCGCTGAATTATTAACAAATGCGCAATTTACTTCTTCCGTCTTTGAAACGCTAGATCATCGATTGATTTTTATTCATAAAGAACAAATCGAGAATCAAGAACTGTATTTCTTTGCCTATTGGAAAAAAGATGAAATACTAAACGCAAATGATAATAATCTCATGATTTTGGACCAACAATATCTATCCAAGAATGATCCTTCATCTACATCTATTGATTTTTCTCAAAATAATATTCTTCAAAATACCAGATCAAGCGTGACGACTTTATCTAAAAACTCAGAAGTATTGCCTTTTGTTTCCTTTCAACTTCGTGTTGAACAAAAAAATTCAATTCCCTTTTCAACAGTTTCTTCGTTTATGGTTCCATTAGTACTATTGATTGTTATGGGATCTATCATCGCAGTCTTCTTGAGTCGACGATTTTATCGTCCCTATCTCTTGATTCTAAATGAGATCAAGAAAGGAACAACTGAAACATATACAGTGGACGATATCAACCATGCACTGCATCAGATGATTGAATCCACAAACTTGCTGCCCCATGTGGGCACCCCCGTTCCTGATGAAGTGAAAGAATTATTTTTAAAAAATTTATTATTTGGTAAATATGATTTTGAGACAAGCACAAAGATATTACACTCATTCAATTTACAAAAAATTGAAGAAGAACAAGGGGTTTTTGCCTTTTTTACGCTATTCGGTGAAAAAGCTGAAGAAGTCAATTTGAAGAAAGAAGAAGTTATACAAATTAGAAAACAATTGATCAAAAAGATCGCGCCGCCATTTTCTTATGACTTTCTTAGTTACACCGAAGAACATTTTGTACTCATTATTTACAAAGAACAGATAACAGACATACTAAAAGAGGTAGAGTTATTAAAGGACACATTACAAATCAGGCTTGATTTAAAAGTCTCCTTCATACTCTCTAAACCTTTCTATTCTTTAGAATCATTTATTGATATTTTTCACGAAACCAGTCAGTGGATAGATTATTACAACACAGAGATAAACGAACATGCTACTCCGCTCACTACTCATTATGAACCTATTAATGTTAACTATAGTGTTGATGATGAGCAATTGCTTATTCATGCCATTAAGGTAGATGATTACTTTCGCGCAAAAGAAATCTTGCAACAAATTTTAAAGAAAAACAGCACACTATCAACATCATTAATTTATTTGCAAGAATTCTCAATTGCCTATACCTTGACGCTCAAGCGAATTGCGACAATCAAAGATATACCTTATGCAGAATTCTATAAAAATAATCAATCTCTGTTCAATCAAATCAAAAACGGCTATTCCGATCCAAATATTACAGAAAAAATAATGATGCTCTTTGAATATATGATTAAAGAAATAGTCGAAAGAAATAGTACTACAATAAGTAAGGCAGATGAAATCATCCAATTTATCAATAAAAACTATTGTAACGATTTAAGTTTAACGGATATAGCTGAACAATTTCGCCTTACTGAACCATACGTGAGCAAGTTAATCAAAGAATCTTTAAACATGTCTTTCAAACCTTATCTAAATCAACTACGTATAGAAAGGGCGAAATTGCTATTATCAACAAAAACAATATCTGTTCAAGTCGTAGCCGAAAAAGTTGGATTCAAAAGTACAAATTCTTTTATACGCGTTTTTAAGCAATTTGAGGGTGTGACACCGGGCAATTTTAGGTCAAATTACTATAGTAAGTAGATGTATTATTATACGTAACTAAGAAATTGATTTATTTTTACTAGCCCAGTCCGAAACACTTTTTTTTAAATTATTATCGTTATCTCTTATAATAGAAGTAACAATTCTTGAGGAGGAGATATGGATGAAATGGCGTGGGGGTAGACAAAGTACCAATATCGATGATCGAACGGGGCGTTCATCTGGTTCTGGCGGGAAATTGGTTGCTGGCGGAGGAATTGGAACAGTGATCATCGCCGTACTATTTTTTCTTTTGAGCGGCGGTGACATTGGTTCCTTACCGGATGTACTTGGCGGCAGCAATCAAGTTGCAAATTACCAAACGGAAAATGTAGCCACAGATGCTTACACTGAAGAAAAAGAATTTTCCGCCGTCGTTTTTGGTCATTTAGAAGATTATTGGCAAGACGTGTTCCAAGAGCGACAAGAAGCTTATCAGGATCCAACGTTGGTTTTATTTACCGATAGTGTGCAATCTGCCTGCGGCTATGCAACCTCACAAGTGGGGCCCTTTTATTGTCCGGCAGATGAACATGTGTATCTTGACTTAAGTTTTGCCAATGAATTGGCGAGTAAATATGGCGCCAGTGGTGATTTCGCCATGGCCTATGTGATTGCCCATGAAGTGGGACATCATGTACAAAATGAATTGGGGATCACCCAGCAGCTAGAGAAAATTCGTCAACAAGTGTCTGATACTGAATATAATGAATACAGCGTCCGTCTTGAATTACAAGCTGACTATCTGGCAGGTACCTTTGCTAAATATCTAGCGGGCGAAACGTATCAAGGCCAACCCATTCTAGAAGCTGGTGATATTGAGGAAGCCATCACTGCTGCCAATGCGATCGGTGATGATACACTTCAAAAAGAATATCAAGGCTATGTCGTCCCTGATAGTTTTACCCATGGTACCTCGGCACAGCGGGTTGCATGGTTCAACCGCGGGTATCAATATGGCGATCTCAGTCATGGTGATACCTTCAAAGAAAATAATTTAGACTTGACTGATCAATAAACACAAAGACAGCTGCATGCATTTACCCAATCCTTTGGATAAATGAACTGCAGCTATCTTTATTCTTTCTTAATCTTTGTTCCATAAATCGTGGCTGCTTCGTCATACTTTTTTCACATTTGCGGTCTATTATATACATATACCAACAAACAACCCTAACACTTTTTCATTTTTACTCCTTGCCTGTCAGTCCCCGCTGACAGGCCCTTTTTTTTTACAAGTATTGCTGCATATATTTTCTACTCGTCTATAGTGTACGTTTCTTTGTGGACATATCTATTGATACAAATGATCTTTATTTCTTCATATTTTTACTATATCTTTGCCCATCTTTTTTCACATCTGCAAGCTATTATATACATATACCAACAAACAAACCCTAACACTTTTTCATTTTTACTCCTACCCCGCCAGTCCCCGCTGGCGGGGCTCCTTTTTGTCTTTTGTACAAGGACAGCCACAAACTCGGCTGTTTGCCTTTTTGGATGATACGTCGTGTTCGTTAGTTAGCGAACAACTCTTGTAGAAAAAGTCGTCTATGATTCTTCATTTTTTTGTACGATCTTTGCCCATTTTTTTTCACATTTACAGGCTATTATATACACATACCAACAAACAAACCCTAACACTTTTTCATTTTTACTCCTACCCCGTCAGTCCCCGCTGGCGGGGCTCCTTTTTTGCAAAAAAAAAGATGTATCCTTTACAGAATACATCTTTCATTGAAATGGATTATAGAAGCGCCCACCATTGACAAAAAACAAACTGACACCGATCAACACAATACAGATCGTACAGGAGATGGCTGCACTGTCAGCCTTTTTCATGGGTCTTGCTTTCAACCATGTCCGCGTCTTGTGTTTGCCAAAGCGCCTTAATTCCATAGCTGCGGAAATATGATCGATCCGTTCTAAGCTTGAAAAAATCAGGGGGATCGCAATTGCTAGGTTGCCCGCCACTCTTTTTTTCAGAGGGGCTTTTTTGGATAATTCGATCCCTCTTGCTTGCTGTGCTTTAGCGATCGTGCGAAAATCATCCTGGATATCCGGGATATAGCGCAATGCCAAGGCCACTGCATAGGCAATTTTATACGAAATACCAATTCGGTTGATACTTGCTGCCAATTCGCTGGGATTCGTTGTGAAGAGAAAAATCAGTCCAGGCGGAATGGTAACGATGTATTTGATCAGCAAGTTGAACTCATAAAAAAGTTGTTCTTGTGTCAGGGTATATCTACCGATGCCTTCGATCAATACATGACGCGTACCATATATCGTTACCCCATATTCTGGGGCAAAGAGATAGACCGCACATAAATTCAGCACAGAAAAGAAGACAATAAATTTAATAACCAATGAAATGTCACGATAATGGATACCTGCTGCAGAAAAAAGGTAAAGTGAAAATACCCCTAAAGCGACTAAGAAACGCGTATCATAGGTCATCATACCAATCACTGACAACAACAAAAAACAGATCAATTTGGTCGTACCCGTCAGTCGATGGATCCAAGTGTCTCGTTCTAAATAGCCAATTAGATGATTATCCATGGGCCACCTCTTTCTCGCTAGCGATAAAGGCCGCAGTGAAGCCAGTGGGGTCAGGCAATTGATTGACTCTGGCTAAGGTATACAAGCTTGTTTCTTCAAGATTGGCTGCTTTCGTCACCACGGGATCACCTAAGATGATTGCAGGTGAAGCATCAGATAAAATGCTGCCATCAGCGAAAACGATTGTCCGTTGGGTATATTCCAACATCAAATGCATGTCATGGGTGATCATGATGATCGTTAATCCCAATTGATTAAGAGAGTGAATAAAGGTCATCATCTCATGATAGTGTTGGTAGTCTTGACCCGCTGTTGGTTCATCTAGCAGAATCAATTCTGGTTCCAAAACCAGGATCGCTGCAATAGCCGCCCTGCGCTTTTGACCATAACTTAAGGCAGACAATGGCCAGGATCGATAAGGGTACAAGCCGCAAATTTTCAACGTTTCATGGACTTTTTCTTCAATTTCATTTTCAGGTACGAAGCGATTGCGCAAACCTGAAGCGACTTCATCAAAGAGGAAATTTTTAGATAACATCTGATTGCTATTTTGCAATACATACCCAATCTTCTCTGCTCGTTCTTTGATCGAATCGGTTGCCATATCTTTTCCGCGCCAGAATAATTGTCCCGAAGTTGGCTTCAAAAAACCTGTGATCAAGTGCGATAAGGTTGATTTTCCGGCACCATTATGCCCAACCAAGCTGATCATTTCGCCCCGGTGAACTGTGAAATCAAGGCCTGTCAAAATGAGTTTACCGACTTCATACGCAAAAGAGAGATTGACCGCTTCAAGAATCGGATCAGCAGATGGCGCCAGTTCTGACGCAGCATAAGCAGATTGGTATTCGCTGAGAGCCGCTTTGATTTCCGGTGAGCTGAATTGCTTGATATCTGTTAAGTTTTCTTGCGGCAACGGCAGCCCGACTTTTTTGAGAGCAGTCACATAAAGGGGTTCGCGAATGCCGACTTCTTGCAGTAAATCACTGGATAACAAGGCATCAGGTGTCGTATCTGCGACGATCTCACCATCACTCATGACAATGATCCGATCAACAGGCGCAGCCAGCACTTCCTCCAAACGATGCTCAATGATAATAGAGGTAAAAGCTCTGTCTTGATGCAATTGATCGATCATCTGAATGGCTGCCAAACTGGTTGTCGGATCCAAATTCGCTAATGGTTCATCAAAGAGCAAAATAGGGGTTTCATCGATCAAGACGCCTGCCATCGACACCCGCTGCTTTTGTCCGCCGGATAAATCTTGCGGTTTTTTGTTCAGGTGTTTGGTCAAAGCGGTTTTTTCGGCCCATTTTTGCAAGGCACTGGCCATCACGGATTGACTTTGCTGCTCATTTTCCAATGAAAATACGATATCTTCTGCGACCGTCAAGCCAACAAATTGACTATCGGTATCTTGCAGCACCGTGCCAACTTGCAGAGATAAGTCATAAATCGAGGCATGGGGAAATGTCTCTGTGCCGATCATCAGGGTTCCCGTCGCTTTTCCAGGATCATTTTGAGGAATCAGTCCGTTCAAACATTTTCCCAACGTGCTTTTCCCTGAACCGCTAGGACCAATGATCAAAACTTTTTCTCCAACATAAATGGTTAGATCAATATGCTTCAATGTTGGTTCTGATTGGGCATCATATTGAAATGAAAAATCGTTGAATTGAATGATTTTTTGTTTCATTTTTTTTGTTCACACATTTCTATAGATTAAGATTCCTTGCTTAAGCTGCCTTTTTTGGTTTTTGTTTGGGCGTAAGCTTTTAGTAGGATCACTCCGATTATCCCAGTTACGATGGCATTGGTCAATCCCGCAATGATCCCTTGTGTAAATACTTTATTGGCGGCTTCCGCATAGATTAGAATATCTCCTACAGGAGCGATGATCACCCAGACGACCAGATTCGCAATCGTTTCTCCTATCAAAAATGTTTTGATTTCTTTTGCGCCAAAAACGCCATTTTCAATTGGGATCCAACGTGTCAATAAACCGAAGAATACCCCCAATATGCCAGATGCAATGATCCATGACCACCAAGCGCCATAGGTCGTTAAATCACCTAATGCGTGACCAATAAAACCTGCCAGTCCGGCGACGATTGGGCCATATACGACCCCTAGCAATGCTAAAAATGGATAGGCGGTAGCTATATCTGTATTGGGGAACCCTGTTGGAATGGTGACGAAGCGTTTAAGTATAAAGAATACGGCAGCACCAATCCCGATCGCAACGATATGTTTGACTGTAAATGTTGATTTTTTCATCTCTCATTTCTCCTTTTTGATTGTGATTTTCCATTCTGTACCAGTACCTATGTTAAATGTTTCCGCAAATGAAGCTAAGTTCAAGCCAAGTCCGACATGTAATAATGAATTGATATAAAGGACAGGTGCCAAAGGGTCGACTTGTGCAAACGAACGTCCAAATACGACAGTTTCTTGATAACGGACTGCTTGTTCATATTCGATGGTCACTAACAGCGTTTGACCGTATGCGATTTGCCATTTTTTGAAAAATGACGAGGGAATGTTGGTCCATAAAGAACCAAAGCGAATATCCAGAATATCGATCGTTCCACTAATTGTTGTTGCATCTTGCGTGGGTCTTTCAAGAAAAAAGCGGGTCACAGTTTTAGGATCAGCAGGCTGACCGATTGTTTCGAAGGTCAGTTGACCGCTTGCAAGACGTGCGCCGTTATACACATAGACATCGCGACCGTGAAACGTATGACTTTCAGATGAGCCTGCTAACCGCTCTGTGTCTTCATCGATCACCCGCAGAGCCTCGATCCCGATATAATCTGCGGCATAAGTCAAGGTGCCATTATCCGGCGTAATAATCAATTGTCCCGTCTTCAATTTGGCCACCACACTTCGGCGATTTGAGCCCACGCCCGGATCGACCACCGAAACGAAAACAGTCCCTGCAGGCCAATAGACTGCACTTTGTAACAAGCGGTAACTCGCGTCGTGAATATGATAAGGGGCAATTTCATGGGTCAAATCATTGATACTCAATTGCGGTTCCACTTGATAGGCCACGCCATACATCGCATTGACTGCACCATCTTGTAAACCAAAGTCTGTTTGTAACACTAATTTATGCATAGGGTTCCTCCTTTCGCCGTCAACATAAAACAAATCTATACCCGCGATGCCACTTTCTGAAATTTCGAGTAAAAAAAAATACCCTTAGCTTTCACTAAGGGCATTGGACTGCGGTACCACCTTACATTGCAGAATGACGTCATTCTACCTCTATCAGTACCCGAGACAGCGTTCGGAGACTGGTGCTTGTTAACGGGGCTGCCGTATTTTCCTCATTTAAGTCAGAAAATCCGCTCCAAAGTCATGTTCAAATCATTCATTGTCGTTCCTTCTCAGCTGCCGGAACTCTCTGCAAGACAATTACCTTGATTTTACTTTCTTTTTCATCGCGTTTACATTTTGTTTCATTAAAATTACCAAAGACACTCTCATTTGTCAATCATTATTTTATCCCAATTTCACCTGCGATTTTTGCTTGCATTTCCTCAGCAAAAGAGGTATCGTTTTGTTAAGCGGAAGTGGCGGAATGGCAGACGCGCACGCTTCAGGCGCGTGTGAGATTATCTCGTGTGGGTTCAACTCCCATCTTCCGCATTTTACCCACCAAATGATTTGGTGGGCTTTTTTTGTGCCTTTTTCTATTATTCGGACAAAAGGGGCTGTATGTTGTACTTACTCACTAACAGACGCTGTTCGGAAAAAGAAGTATGCGCCATAAGCGGGATATTGGATATCTTTGATTTTTGATTTGATCAAGTAATTCGACGCACTTTGATACAATGGTACTTGAGCGGCATCTTGATCCAATAGGATTTCTTCAGCTGCTTGATAATCTTCAAAGACTTTATCTGGGTCATTGGCATCAACAGTGCGGGCATTTTCAGTCAATGTTGTATATTCTTCACTATCGTATCCGCCATAATTGTATGAAGAGCCATTCTTATAGAGATTAAAGTAGGAATCTAAATCACTGCTGCCGGCGATCCAACCAGAAACAGACAATTCATAATCACCATCAGAACGGGATTGATTCAAATTGGTTCTAGGTTGTTTATTGATGGTGATCGTCAGGCCAGGCAGATTTTCTTGCAATTGACTTTGTAAGTATTCACCAATTTTTTGTCCATTGTCATCATCTGTAACCAAAAGTTTCAGTTCTAGCTGATCCCCAATCTCTGCTTGGGCTTTCTCCCATTCTTCTTGGGCAGCTGTTTGATCAAATTGGTTGTACTCGCCGCTATAGGCGCGGAAATCTTCGTTGGTATTCGGATTGGCATACAAACCACTTGGGATCAATCCATTCAATGGTTTTGCGCCGTCATTCAGCACATCATTTGCTAAACTATCTTTATCGATAGCTAAGGAAATAGCCTTGCGCACATGCACGTTGGCCAATGCATCATTGGCTTTTTTGTTGAAATCAAGGAAATAATTGGCGATATCATTGTGGGTCACCAATTGATCGTTGCTTTGATATTGCTGCACATATAAGCCGCTGACTTTTTGGATATCTAATTCATCACTTTCAAACAATTGGATACCTGTATTTTCTTCTTTGATCGTTGATCCGTTGATTTCATCTAATTTGACGACATCTTGATCATAGTATTGGTCATTTTTGACCATCGTCCATTCAGCCCCGGTCTGTTGCCAATCGGTTAGTGCAAAAGGACCAGAGTAAAGCAAGTCTTCACTGGTTTTCGCATAATCATCGCCTTCTTCTTCCACGAAGGCCTCATTTTGTGGTGCTAGCCAACCAATCGATACGACAGACAAGAATGACGCTTGTGGTTGGTCGAGTTGGACGACAAAGGTTTGGTCATCCGGTGTGTCTAAACCAATCGTATCGATGGAAGCATTGCCTTCGCGAATGTCCTTGCTGTTCACCACATTGTCTAATAAATACGCATTAGGTCCCATTGTGGCTGGGTCAACTAACTTTTTCCATGCATAGGCAAAATCTGCGGAAGTGATTGCTTCGCCATTGCTCCATTTGGCATCATCGCGAATCGTAAATGTATAGGTTTTGCCATCTTCGCTGATGTCTACCCCTTCAGCCAAGCCGGGTACTGGCTGACTGTCTTCATCAAAGCGATACAAGCCTTCGAACAAATGCTGAATCACTGTAAACGTCACTTTATCCGTTGTTTGGGTCGTGTCTAATGTAGTCAGCTCTGCTGGCAAACTGACAGAAATCGTTTGTGCCACCTCTGACTGATCACCCGCTGCGGTGGTATTCTCTGTCGAACCTGTCGTTGAACACCCTGCTAATGTGATTGCCAGTATACCTGTTGAAACCAATAGTCCTTTTTTCCACTTCATCTTTCTTTTTCCTCCTCTGATCGTACCCTTTTTCGGGCAAGTGCTTCTCATGAATGACCAACGCTTGATTCTCTTATAAAACAAAAAAATCCCCATCCCTTTGCTCATCAAAACTGACAAACAAAGGGACGAGAATTTCGTGTTACCACCCTTCTTCGTGTTATATTCTATAACACCTCAACGGTACGTATGCATACCCGGCAAGATAACGGCTGCTTTCCGTTTGATCGGCGTGAACCAATCAAATCACTCAGAGTTCATCTTCACTTCTTTGCCCGCTCCCCTTTCTCACCATCCGGGGTCTCTTAAAGCAAGCGCCAAAGTTACTCTTCTCTTCAACGTGTAAGATCTTCAATTTCTTGTTCATTTCATGATTGATTAAAAGTATACTATTGCCGTTTCGTGAAGTCAATGCGATTTAAGAAAATTCTGATAGTTTCTCTTTTCGATCATCTTTCTTGCCTATTTGTCGTCGATTGCATAGGATAAAGGAAAGAGCTTATGACAACGGGAGGTTTCTTTGATGAAATTAGCTGAAGCATTATTATTGCGTCGGGATTTAGAAAATCGGTTACAGTTGTTGCGTTCGGAAATCACAGGCAGCGTCTTGATTCAAGAAGGAGATGCATTAGATCGCAGTGTGACTGATTTGTTGTCAGACTATCAACAAGCAAGTGAGCAGTTAGATGAAGTCGCACGCCAAATCAATCATACCAATGCCCACACCACAATGATCGATAGCAATATGGTCATTGTTGATGCCCTCTCTCAACGAGAACGTTTGCGGCAAAGCCATGCATTGTATACACAAATTCTTGAAGCAGCCAAAGCTGGACCGCGAATGGGACGCAATGAGATTCGCTATATCAGAACCATTGACACCCAGGGCATCACGAAACTATTGAACCAGACTGCACAACAATTACGTGAGATCGATGGCCGCATCCAGCAAACCAATTGGCTGACTGAATGCACACCATAAAGCGCTTGGGTGGGATGTCAAAGGCGAGCACACAGCAGGTACAGGCTTATATGTACACCATGGACGTCTGGCAGGGACGAGGAATCAGCAATCACTGCTTAACCATCACAAACGTATCCATTATCTATTCTTCTTTCATGACCACGTGCTGATTTGACGGTTGGGAATCCTCTTTGTTTTTCTTCGGAAAAGCGAAGGGGTGTTTTTTTATAAAAAAAACCGCTAGATGTCACCTGAAAGTAGGCATCTTAGCGGTTTAAATATCATTTTCAAGCTCTTTGACCGTAAAAAGCTTGACCTTTTTCACTATGCGCAAAGATGTCGACCAATCCTTGTAATTTCTCCGCAGTTTCGTTGGCACCAAATAGCGGACTACCTGGCTCAAGCATGATCCCTTTCGCTAAAGAACCTATCAACAACGGTTCAAAGCCAAAATCCTCCACGATTTGTGCCACTTTGCCAACAGCAGACGGCTGATCCCCTGCGATGGCAATCGCCTTGACGCTGCCAGCTGCACCAGCAGAAGATACAGCTTGAATGTCATGGTAGCCCATATGGTTGAAGGCTTTGACCACTTGACTGTCAGAGAAGTATTGTTGCACTCTTTCTGAAGAAGTTGCCTCAATCGTTGAAAAGAGCGTATCTTTGCCATCGACTTCCCACCAGTAGTTCATCGCATCGATCACGATCTTTCCTTTAAACGCAGCCGGATCCAATTGCCGATACTTGCTCAACGGTATCGCTAGAATAATCGTGTCTGACTGTGCGATCACTTCTGCAGCAGACAGCGGGTGTGCCCCAGGTGCCAGAATCGATACTGGCAAAGAAAGTGCCTCAGCTGACTTGCGGCTGGCAATCAAGACCTCGTATCCGGCCCGCGCGCCAATATTGGCTAATGCCAATCCTAATTTGCCAGCGCCCAAAATACCAATCGATTGTTTAGCCATGTTGTCCACCGGCTTGCAGCAATTCTTTGACGCGGGGAATCACTTTCGTACCATACAATTCGATCGTGCGGAAACGGTCTTTTTGCAATTGGCCCCCAGTTCCGTAGACCAGATCAAACCGTTCAACTCCCACTTGCGGCATCATCCGCGCAATCTTTTGGGCAACCGTTTCCGGACTGCCAACATAATAAGACCCATGTTCCACTTCAAAATCAAATCGTTCTTTGCTCATAGCTGGCCAACCACGGTCTAAGCCGATTTTATCCATACTCTTCTTGATATAATGCCAGCCAATTTCGTAGGCTTCCTCATCCGTGTCTGCAATCACGCCATGGGAATGCATTCCTACTGGTAAAATCGGTTGTCCCAATTGTTGTGCTGCCTTTTTGTACAACTCTACATACGGTGCAAAACGAGCGGGTTCACCGCCAATGATCGCCAGCATCACTGGAAAGCCATAACGGACAGCACGAATGATCGATTCAGGTGTCCCACCGACACCGACATAGGTATCCAATTGATGGCCGTCAATTTTTGGATACACTTCAGCCTTGTCTAAGGATTGCGTGAACTTTCCTTCCCACGTCAATGGTTGCCCTTTTCTCAATTCACTGAACATCGCAGTTTTTTCTTCAAATAATGCTTCATAATCCTGCAAGTCATAACCGAATAAAGGAAAAGACTCTGTGAAGGAACCGCGTCCCAGCATGATTTGCGCACGTCCATTAGACAAAGCATCGACAGTTGCAAAACGTTCATAGACTCTGACTGGATCATCAGAACTTAAGACCGTTACCCCCGTACCCAATTTGATTCGTTTCGTGACCATGGCTAAAGCCGCCAAAACTGTGTCTGGGCTTGATATAGAGTACTCTTCTCGGTGGTGTTCGCCCAAGGCAATGATATCTACTCCTGATGCATCTGCCAATTGACCCTCTGCCACGATATTGCGTAACGATTCACTATAACTCAATCTTTCCCCTGATTGATCATCAAAAGCCAAATCACCAAAGGTATCCAAGCCAAATTCTACTGCATTGCTATTGATCGTCATTCCTATTTCCTCATTTCTCGTATCTTTTCTATTCTTACTATAACAACAAATGAATTTAGGTGCGAACAATATGCTTACTTTTTGTAAGAATTAAAAAAAAGACTTTCCCTATAACAGCGGAAAGTCTTCTTCTCATCCTTCAATCAGGATTCCTTTATTCGCAAGATTCAACAGACACGCTTGCAAGTACGCATCATCATGCTCTGGATAAATTGGCAAAGTGCGGGGGACAGGTTGCACATCGATCTCGGGAGGCAGATTTTTGCCTCGATAACTGGGATCATGCCACTCCGGTGCAGGTCGGTAGCCGCGTTTTTCCATTTCTGCCATAATCAATTCATGATATTGATACAGCTTATAGGGCGAATGGGTAAATACATAATCTACCGTCGCATGTTTTTTGCCCCAACCGCCACCGCGCAAAGCAGCGGCTTCACGATGCTGGCCTAATAATTGTTGCCGAGGCAAAGAGCCAATCAATGCTTCATGCCATAAACGCATAGGTCAATCTCCTTTTTTGTCTTTATTATCAGGCGATCTTATTGATTATCGATGACGATTTTTCCAACTGCATGATGGGTTTCACTGAGAGCATGGGCATCATAAATACCTTGTACAGTGAGAGGGAATGTTGCGCCAATCACACTTTTGACCTTCCCGTCCTCAATCAAAGCTGCTAATTCTTTCAATTGTTCCCCGTTGGTTCTCAGCCAAATGGCTTTTGCCGTTATATTCTTTTCTTTGCCAGCGGCTTCATCTTCCACACTCAATATGGTCACCAAACGCCCATTGGGTTTCAACACGGTATAGCTTTTACGCTGTACATCGCCACCCATGGTATCGAAGACCAAATCAATGTCAGACAACGTTGTTTCGAAATCAGTTGTATGATAATCGATGACTTCATCTGCACCTAACGTACGCAGCAATTCATGGTTGCGGGGGCTTGCAGTAGTGATCACATATGCACCGGCAGCTTTTGCTAATTGGATCGCATAAGTGCCTACACCGCCTGCTCCTGCATGGATCAAGACCTTTTGCCCAGCTTTCAAGTCCCCATGGTCAAACAATGCTTGATACGCAGTCAATCCAGCCAATGGTACTGCAGCAGCTTCTGCAAAGGTTTGATTTGATGGCTTTAAAGCAGCCAATGTCGCATCAACGATTGCGTAGTCCGCATAGGTGCCAAAAGGGGTTGTTTCAGGTCGCGCATAAATGGCATCTCCAATGTTGAAATCGGAAACATCTGCCCCTACTTCCACGACTTCACCAGCGATATCCCAGCCCAAAATAATCGGAAATTGCCAAGGAAACATTTGTTTCAAATAGCCTTCACGTAATTTCCAGTCGATAGGATTAATGGAGGTTGCTGCAGTTTTGACCAGGATTTGATCTGGTTCTAATGCTGGTAACTCCACCTTTGCTTCTGCTAATTCTTCTTTTCCGCCATAGGCATTGATGACGATTGCGCGTGTATTCATTTATTGATCCACTCCTTATTCATTTGCACATCAAAAAACAAAAGATTGTTTGAGATGTTGCTTTGTCCTTTTAGCTTAGGCATAAAGAGAGATTTTGACAAATCATTTGATCTCCAATGAGAAAAAACTCGTCTGCTTTTAACAGAGTATGCGCTATTTTATTCGTTCGATTTTCACATTGAATTTTTTGTTGCCTTTTCAAGCTAAATCGGCTAATCTACTCAAGAATAAAAAAACAAATGGAAAGAAGGAATTGATGCATTGAAAAGGTTGTTGGTATTTTTTGGCGGAATCGTTGGGGTCTTGTCCTTATTGTTTATCGGGACAACGGTCTTGTCGAAGGAATCAGGCGCAACATCGTCTAGTGATCCCAATACGCTGATCATCTATAATTGGGGTGAATATGTTGATCCCGATTTGATCAAAAAATTTGAAACTGAGAGTGGTTACTCGGTTATCTACAATACATTTGATTCAAATGAAGCAATGGAAACAAAAGTCAAACAAGGGGGCACCCGATATGACTTGATCTTCCCTAGTGAATCGATCATTCCGAAAATGATCGAAGAAGGATTGCTATTGCCTCTTGATCATACGCAATTGACTGGTACAGAAGATTTGTCCTCATTTTTGATGAACCAATCCTTTGATCCGGAAAATACCTATTCGATCCCTTATTTCTGGGGCACGATCGGGATCATGGTCAACACGGATGAGATTGATCCGTCTTTGATCACCGGGTGGTCTGACCTTTGGCAGCCGGCTTTCAAAAACGATATTTTGATGGTAGATGGCGCGAGAGAAACACTGGGTATTGCCTTGCAAGTGTTGGGTGATTCCCAAAATGAAAAAGATCCTGACAAAATTGCGGCGGCTGTAGAAAAACTGAACGCACTTCGACCAAATGTGAAGGCCGTCTTGACAGATGAAATCAAGACCTTGATGATCAACAATGACGCACCTATTGGGATTGGTTACTCTGGGGATGCAGCCTATGTCATGGCAGAGAACCCAGCGATTCGTTATGTCGTTCCGGATGATGGGGGCGCGATTTGGACGGATAACTTTGCGATCCCTAAAACAGTTGGCAACAAAGCCGGTGCTTATGCCTTCATCAATTTCATGCTGCGTCCGGAAAATGCGGCCCAAAATGCGGCTTATGTCGGCTATGCGACACCTAGTGAAGCAGCGAAAGACAGTCTGCCAAGTGAATTGACGCAAGACAAAGCCTTTTATCCAGAGCCAAGTGCGATGGAACTGATGGAACACTACGAATATTTGGGAAAAGACACGGTTGAAACATACAATGACTTTTTCTTAGAATGGAAGTTGGGATTATAAATGGCCATATTGTTGCAGTCAAATCATATCTTTGATACCGAATCGAAAACAACGTTTGCCGGCTTTTTACTGATTGAAGGCAATCGAATCGTTGATCGAGGTACCATCGATCAAATCCCACAAAATCTGCCTGTTGATACCCAGCATATCCACGTCCAAAATCAAATGATCATTCCAGGACTGATCGATGCCCATGTGCATTTCTATCTATCCGCACTCCTTCATCAAGGTGCCTTGACCCATGTCACAGGGCTGGCGGAGGAAGCTATTGCCGCGCAAGTCCCAGCGATTCCGATCAAACATGGGTGGAAAATCGGGATTGGCTGGTTCAGCAGTGACTTTGGCCAGCAAGTCTATCCCACCAAAGCCAGTATCGATCGTTACTGCAAGGATGTGCCGGTGATGCTGATTGCTGGCGATGCCCATAGCATCTGGCTTAACAGCAGTGCAATCAAAGCGCTAGGCATCACACCTGAAACATTGCCCTTAGGTATTAGTGGTGAAGCATTAATGGAAAACAATCGATTGACCGGCTGTTTCCTAGAAGCAATCGCCATTCATTATCTGGCAGAAGTCTTACATGTCTTCCAGCCTGAAAGTCCGACAGCATTTCTTGACTATATGAAACAACTCAATCAATATGGGATCACGACGATTGGGGATGTCGCACTGACAGGAGAAAACTGGGATGATCTCGTTTATCCAGCTTTGTACGATAAAACAGCTGCTTCAGCAACAGTGCGGGCTGTCTTTTACCCTGCCATGCGTGAAGATACGGCACTATTGCAAGAATACTACCAGCATTATCGCTCTGAAAAGGTGCAAATGGGCGGTGTCAAACAATTTTTTGACGGCGTGACCAGTACCCATACGGCTTTCTTGAAAGAGAGTTATGAAACACCCTATTTTCCAGGAGATGTTGGTATGCCTCTCATCGATGTTGCACAGATGCGCCGACTCATTTTGTCCGCCAATCAACGCGATTGGCCGATGCGCATCCACACGATTGGGGACAAAGCGATCCAGCAAGCCCTGCTATTTTACCAGGAGAGTGCAGCCTGCCAGCCGCTTTCTAGCGGCAAATACAATACTTTGGAACATTTAGAAGTGATGGATGCAACGGATCTGCCCCTCGTTGCGCAACAGCAATTGGTCCTTTCTGTGCAACCTAGTCATCTTTTGGTAGGCTGGGAAACGTTGGAAGAAGAAGTTGGTGAAATACGGGCCCAGCAAATGTTCCCATTCCGCTCTTTCTTACAGCAAGGTGCAACATTGGCTTTTGGTACGGATACGCCAGTAGTCATCGACGTGACCCCGCTGGATTCGATTTATTTTGCCGTTTCTCGCAGCGAGAAGAGCGGTCAACCAACTGGCGGTCTGATGCCGACAGAAAAAATGGCGGTAGCAGAAGCTCTTTACGCCCATACTGCTGGCGCGGCCAAAGCCCTGAGCCGTCAAGATATTGGTGGTCTTGAGGTGGGACAATTGGCAGATATTTGTATTTTGTCTGAGAATATATTGCCATTGTCACCCGAGGCATTGCTGAAGGTGAAAGTAGCGGCAACCATTTTTGATGGTCAGTTTGTGTATCAAGCTGAGTGAAATGATTCCCATAAATAAGACACACAAAAAGGCGCCCGAAAGCGCTCCTTTTTGTGTGTCTATTACTACCTGATTTATACTTGTGATAGCCCATTTTCTCTAATCACTTGCTGATACCAAGCGAAACTATCTTTTTTCTTACGAGCCAAAGTACCGGTCCCGTCATCATATTTATCCACAAAGATAATACCATAGCGTTTTTTCATTTCGCCTGTTGAAGCACTTACGATATCAACTGCACTCCAAATCGTATAACCAATCAATGTCACACCATCTGCAATGGCTTTATCCATTTCAGCGATATGTTTTTGCAAATAATCGATGCGGTATTGATCATGGATCTGACCGTCTGCCGCAACTTCTTCTGAGACACCGATCCCATTTTCCACGATCATCAGTGGTAATTGATAGCGGTCATAGATATCGTTCAAAGCAATCCGCAGACCTACAGGATCGATCATGGCATTCCATTCGGTTTGTTCTAAATATGGATTGTTGACACCAGAACCACCGATCATGCTATGGCCATTTTTTGTGACTTGGTCATCAGCAGAGACACATAGCGTCAAATAGTAGCTAAAGGTATAGTAATCAACGGTGCCTTTGGCAAGAATCTCTTGGTCTTCTGGACCAAATTCGATTTCAAACCCGTTATCCGCAAAATACTTGTTGGCATAGTAAGGATATTTGCCGGTGACTTGTACATCGCCGCAAAATTTAGAATGCATATTTTCTTCTTGTTTTGCCAATAAAACATCATTTGGATGGCAAGTATAAGGATAGCGAGGCATATATGAAATCATACAGCCGATTTCTAAATCTGGGTAGTGACTATGCGCATAGGCAACTACTTGCGCACTGGCTACAAACTGATGGTGCAAGGCTTGATAACGCACCTGCATATTGTCTGGTTGATCAATGAATGATGCTTCCCCTACTTGTAACCCTAGGGAAAGAAAATTACCGATCGACAAGGTCGCCGTATTGATTTCATTGAACGTGATCCAATACTTCACTTTACTATGATAACGTTCAAATAAGACGGTTGCATAGCGGGTATAATCATTGATCACTTGGCGGCTGGCCCAGCCATTATAGGCTTCACTTAGATGGGCTGGCACGTCGAAATGAGCAATCGTAACAATTGGTTCGATCTCATACTTGCGGCAAGCATCAAAGACACGGTCATAAAAAGCCAAACCTGCTTCATTTGGGGTTTCATCATTGCCATTTGGGAAAATACGGGTCCAGTTGATCGACATCCGAAAGGCTTTGAACCCTGCTTCAGCAAACAACGCAATATCTTCTTCATAATGATGATAAAAATCTGTCGCTTCGTGACTTGGGTATAAACGGTCTTCTTCAATCGTTGGGGTGATCTGACGAGAAGTCGTATGACTCCCGCCGCTGATCAAATCTGCACAGGCAAGACCTTTGCCGCCTTCATTATAGCCGCCTTCATATTGATTGGCAGCTGAAGCGCCGCCCCATAAAAATCCTTTAGGAAAACTCATCTTGATTTTGTCCATCCTTTCTTCTACTTAGAATACTGCCAGTAATTGGTCGCCAGCTTGCACCTCTTGGTGTGCAGCCAAAGCCACGACATCTAAAAAGTTCATGGTATTTGTGACTGTGATCATGACAGTATCTTCATAACCGGCAGCCGCAATTTTAGCTGAATCGAAATGCAGCAATGCTTGACCAGCGGAGAACGTGTCTCCGTCATTGACTTGACGCGTAAAGCCGTCTCCTTGCATGTTGACTGTATCGATACCAATATGGATCAACAATTCGATCCCAGAATCACTAGTGATCCCGATCGCATGGTTTCCTGGGAAGACTGCTGACACTTTACCAGAAAATGGGGCAGCAATGGTATCATCTTGTGGCTTCACTGCAGCGCCTTTGCCTAAAGCAAGCGAAGCAAATGCTTGATCGTTGGTTTCAGCTAAAGGAATCACCATTCCTTGCAAAGGAGCCAAAACGATTTTTTCAACTACAGTTTGTTCCTCTGTTGTTTCTGTTGCTGCGGGTGCTTCAACATCTGCTGTTTCTGTCACTGTCGCCACATTATTGTTGGGAAAGTCGCTGTCTTTGACAACAAACCAGGTATAAGCAAATGCAATGACAAACGTAATGAGTGAACCAATCGTTGCATGCAGCACATTGCTATAAGAAGGCAGTGCCACGAAAGAAGCGATCACTACTGGGGTATTGATTTTCATCAGACCAAAATAAAGTCCACCCACTGCACCACCTAAGATCATTCCTACAATAGGTTTCTTCAAACGCAAAGTCACACCATACAAAGCAGGTTCGGAAACCCCCATCAAGGCCGTGATTGCGGACGAAAAGCTGACTTGTTTAAATTCTGCGTCGTTGGCTTTGATCCCTGCAGCTAAACAAATCGCTGCTTCAGCAGCCAATCCCAGCAACATCCCAGGAACGATCAAATCATCGTAGCCGTAAGTTGCCAATGAGGTCAAAAGAATTGGTGTCAAGGTCGTATGCATGCCTGTCATCACCAATAATTGCGCAAAGGCACCCATGAACAATACAGCCAAAGGACCAAAGTTGTTGGTTAAGTAGTTTAGAAATTGCGATACATAGTTCCCAATCGTTACCCCCAATGGGCCAATCAGCAACAACGCAAATGGCGTGATCACAATGATTGCGATCAAAGGACGCAAGATAAATTTGACACTATTTGGTAAAATCCGATCCGCAAAGCGATAGACGTAAGACATCAACCAAACTGTCAACAAAACAGGTAAAACAGACGCATTATAGCTGACATTCGGTACTGTGAGACCGAACAAAGTGATACCGCCTTCTTGACTCAACAAGGTCGTCAAACCTGGCATCACAAAGATCCCACCAACATAACTTCCTAAGAATGGATCGATTTTCAACCGTTTGGCAACAGAATTCCCTAAATAAATCGGAATAAAAAAGAACGCTGCTTGCGAGACTTGATACAAAACAAGATACGTATCATCTGTGGCTGCCAAAATACCGGAAAGTTCTAATAATGATAAAACGACTTGGAGCATTCCGCCAGCCGCGATAATTGCGATCATCGGTGTGAAACAGCCGGCAATAAAGTCCAATAGACGTGAAATCACTGAATTGTCATTTGATGCATCTTCTGCCCCATTTTCTGTCACTGGCAGTTGGGCATACACACTTGAAACATCCGGCCCAATGATCACTTGGTATTGGCCATTTCCTTGAACAAGTCCTGTTACGCCTTTCAATTGTTTGATGCCTTCGCTGTCGGCTTTTTTATCATCCGCTAAAGTGAAGCGCAAACGGGTCGCGCAGTGTGTGACATGCTGAATATTTTTGCCACCGCCGACTTTTTCATATATATCATTGGCTAATTGTTTATAATCCATGATTTTTCTCCTTCTCTCCTTGCTCCGTCAATTTCTGGATATGGAGGGATAAATATATTTCTTCATTTTCTGAAATGGTAATATCATACGTATTTTTGATATAGATTTTGATTTTCGATACACAATGAAACGCTTGAGGATACATCTTTTCGATTTGCTGATACAACGAAGATTCTTCATATCCTGGCATCGTATGATTGATCACGTTTTGGGCAAAATAATGCAGGTGCATGACAAAACGCGAATAGTGAAAACTGTTCTCGTCAAAATTTTGTTTGTACTCATATTTTACGATCGTTAAGACATCTTCGATAAACTTAGCGATTTTATTGGTGACCGTCATGTCTTTCTTTTTCGATTGCACATTGACGAAATGCAAGGCAATCGATATCGCTTCTCCTGTCGGCACATCGATCGCTAATTCTTGTTCCAATAATTGCACGGCGTAAACACCGATGGCATACTCGTCAGGATAGAATCGCCGCACATCCCATTGCAATGGACTATGAAACGTCATTTGCTGCTTGATACGATGGACGGTAAAATCGATATGATCCAACAAAGTCAAATAAATATAATCACTAATGGCCAATTGATAATTTTGTTTGGCATACGCCACGATCTTAGCCACGATGGCCACATATCGGGGATCGCACTTTCCTAATTGATAGCTGAAATGTTCCAGCATCGCATGGGTATCCAGCACGAATATTTTTTCAAAATCTTGCTCTTCTACATCATCTCCTACCTTTTTATTGAAGCTGATGCCTGTCGAAAAGCCGATGATCTCATTGCTGCCTTTTTTGAGCAAGACAACATTGTTGTTTAAAAATTTTTTTATTTTCATGGTTTCCTCCAAATTGTACGCACTAAAAAACCCCATACTCCACCCTTGGTGAAATATGAGGTTTGCCTGCTTATCCAGTAACACGCCTCTTGGTCACAGCACTTCTGTAACCGTTATCTAATTTACCTCGCTATCATAGCACTTCAAAAAAAACTTGTCAATCGGAATTTCAACAGATATACAGACTTTATTGAACAGCAGTCTCTTTGATCCGTTGCAGCACTTGATCCATCAGCTGATCTAGTTCGGTGAAGCGTTTGATTGGCTTGCCTTTGACAAGTTGTCCTTCTTTCACCACAGCTTGCAGCTTGGTCAATGTCCGCAAATCCTCATGCGGATTTTTTTCCAACAAAATGAAGTTGGCTTTTTTATCTGCTGCGATCGTTCCCACTTCATGATCTATCCCTAAAATGGCAGCATTCCCTGCCGTGGCACGCTGAATCATTTCTTTAGGCGCAAGTCCGGCAGCTGCAGCTGTGATCGCTAATTCCCGCCAAAAATCATAATGAGGGACAAAGGTCATCGATGCATCATTACCAACACCCCATGTGATGTGATGGGCAATTGCTTGCTGCAGGCCCTCCAGCATTCCCTCATAAACTAGGCGCCCATTTTCTATGGTCACAGGATTCAAACCGAGTGTTTCCTTATCTAGCATCGCAAAAGGTGCTGCTGCCTGAAAGGTGGGCATCAAAGCAGAATATCCCCGCAAAGCCTGTGGATTATTCTTGAAGAGGGCAATGATTTCATCATCCATTGGGGCACCATGTTCTATCGTATCCACGCCAGCCTTCAGCGCAATCCGGACCCCTTCCGTGCTTTGCACATGCGCTGCCACCATCATTTTATTCTTATGGGCTTCGTCGCAAATAGCAGCAATTTCTGGTTCCGTCAGCTGCAGTGCCCCTGCTTCTCCTATACGTCTAGCATCAGTGACACCGCCAGTCACACAGATTTTGATCCAATCGACCCCTTGCCGAACATTCTTACGGACATTCTTGCGCCCTTCCCACGGGGAATCTGTTTCTAAGGCCAGATAAGGCGCCCCATGTCCACCAGTCGTGCTTAAAAAGAATCCCGACGTCAATAAATCCGGCCAACTATTTGCTTCTTCTGTAAACCTATCTCGTAACCGAACATCCTGATAGAAAAATTCTCCCACACTCCGAATGGTCGTCACACCCGATTGCAATTCGATCAACGCATGTTTTTTCATGATTTTTCGCAGAATTGCCAATCCCAAACTTGTGTTGAGCAAGCGATAGGCGCTATTGATTAAGGGAATTGGATATTTTTTTGTACTTGGTGCGCCACTGGCAAATAAATGGGCATGGGCATTGATCAAGCCCGGTATAACATATGCTTGTCTAGCATCCTTGATGGTATAGCCAGACAAATCACCGCTGTTTTCCGACAATACATCGATGATTCGCCCTTTCTCGTTCACTAGAATTGTACTTATGAGCCATTCATCTAGTTTTTCGTGAAATAATCGACAGTTGATCCATGCTGTTTTGGCCAAAAAATCGCTCCTTTTGATAAAAATTGTCATTGTGTTGATAGTAGCAAAAAAAAGCAAAGCAACCAAGGGAACATTCTTGATTTAGCTTGTCGAGGATTGATTTCTTTCACTATCGATGCCAATCATTGGTATTCGGAACTGTTTAAAACAATACGTACTATCGGTCTTTCAGCAGTTCATTTCTTATGCGTCATAAATCTCAGCTGAACATCTTTCATTTTGGCACGCCGCCTATTTGTCTGATCAATCCACCTTATCTTGATAAGCACACTTTATTCTACGCGTTATCAGTCAACATCGTGCTATGAAAGCCTTGGATTCCCTCTCACAGCAAATGATTTTTGATCATATACGAAAAAAATAACGCTTTATTTAAAATAATCACGAAAAAAACTTGAATGTAAGCGTTAAATTTGTTATTATCACAGCAGATAAGGAGGTGCTTACTAAATGTATGCAATCAAAATCTTCCATGGTTATCTCACCCCCCAAGGCAAACGAACCCGCGATAAATCAATTGCTTTAACCTACAAACGCAAAGAAGAAGCCGAACGTTTTGCCGATAAAATTGGCGGGAGAGTGAAAAAAATTGGATAACCAATCAGACTAAAAAAAGGGAGCCAACCGAAAAAGTTGACTGCCTTTTTTGTTTTTTATTTAAACATATCCTCCAATGTAAATAACGTTCAAATAATATAAAGTGCAAGCAAATCATTGGTAAGAATACATACATAGTCGCTATACTTAAATGAACACTTCCCCGTATCTATGAGAGAAAAGGAGTGATTGTTGATGTGCGGAAGATATTTATTTGATCCCACAACTGGTGCATTATCCAAGTATTATCAAGAAGCGGCTGACAAGGCCAGAAAAAAACAGCAAACGATTGCAGTAAATGACGTTTTCCCGTCCAATCATGTGGTAACATTAGGTGCCAACCGCCAACAAGAAATCGTTGCTGGCGTGACAAAATGGGGCTTTACGGGCTTCAAGAAAGGACATTTGATGATCAACGCTCGCGCTGAAACCGTCGAAGCAAAAAAAACCTTTCAGGCAGCCTTTCAGCAGTACCGCTGTGTATTTCCAATGTCCGGTTTCTACGAATGGAACCACGAGAAAGAAAAATTTTATTTTTCAACTGAGGATCCCTTATATGCTGCTGGCTTTTACCGTATTTTTGAAAACGAAGGAAAAGTGGAAACGGAATCGATCATTTTAACGACAGAACCAAATCATACAGTGGCACCGATCCATGATCGTATGCCATTATTGATTGCTGCACAGGACATTCCTAGTTGGATCACTGATCTTTCATTTGCGCGCCATATCTTGCAAGCACAGATGCCGTTATTGCATGCAATAAAAGTCTAACCTGTCTGCTGAGAACACCATAAAAAGAACGGTTTGCCGATGGTTTTCTACCGGCAAACCGTTCTTTTTATTCGTTCATCTACTGTGACATCGGATCACCAAACTTTAAATGTCTGACCCGTCATAATGCCAAAAACTGATTTTTCGTATGCAGCAAAAACCGAGGCATCGCCTACCGGAATAAATCCTCTAAAGGAAGGGGCGTAGGCATCCCATGAACCTACCAATGCATTTGGACTGACTGCATTGATCCTTATGCCCCTGTCGATCTCAAATGCCGCTGAAGCAACGAAAGACTCAATCGCACCATTGACCAAGGCCGATGATGTACCTTCTGGAATAAAAGCTTCTTTGATGATACCTGATGTCAACGTAATACTCCCACCATCTGTTACATACGGATGACCAATCAAAGCAAGATTCACTTGACCTTGTAATTTTGATGCAATCGACTGTTGGATATCTGCCGGTGCTAGGTCAGTAAACGGTTTAAACACCGTGCTACCGGCTGCCGATACGATTGCATCGACTTGGCCAACCGCAGCAAAAAGTGCTTCCACACTCGACACCTCATCGATCGCCACTTGAAAATCGCCCGAATGTCTACTGGCAGTGACCAATTCAACTTCTGATATGCTGCTAAATCCTTCAAATAAGATTTTCCCTAACGTTCCTGTATGTCCAATCAACAATACTTTCATCTAAATCCCTCAGTTCTCTTGATCACCCATGGTTTTCTTCTTTGACCAAAATCCATGAGCAAGTGTTGCTTTTGATTGTATAAGAAGTCTTGCTCTTTCTCAAAGAATTCGCTTGTAACATCACTTGACGCAATAAAGCGCAGGGATACGGCACCCGTGATTGAAATCACCTATCACGAAAAGAATTGACATTTCAGATTTTCTGCTCTAAGATACTAGTAATTTCATAAAGATGCGGTGATAAGAAGAGTACGATTGAATGACTTTATAGAGAGTTCGTGGCTGGTGGAAGCGAATAGGAAAATCAATCAGAAGATGGTCTTTGAGCATTTGCGGACGAATAATCTGCAACGGAGAGAGCCCGATAGCGCAATCCAGTTTGTTCTAACGAACTGACCAAGTGTTTTTGCGTGAGCAAAATCAAATTTAAGGTGGTACCACGAGATGATCGTCCTTTCAAAGTTGATACTTTGAAAGGATTTTTTTTGTTTCCCTTCCCTTTTACGTATGAATTGCCCTTATTACACGCATACACACGCACACTTATCACCCATCATTTCAAAACAGAAAGCAGGAAAATATATGGTAAAAATCGTAGATTCAGTGACAGAACTTATTGGAGATACCCCGATCGTTAAATTAAAAAAACTAGTACCTGAAGGCGCTGCGGATGTCTATGTCAAATTAGAATTTTTCAATCCAGCTGGTTCTGTGAAAGACCGCATTGCCTTAGCCATGATCGAAACTGCCGAAAAAAATGGCCAACTGCAACCCGGCGGCACTATCGTTGAACCTACTTCTGGCAATACCGGTGTTGGCCTAGCTTTTGCGGGTGCTGCCAAGGGATACAAGGTGGTCATCGTATTACCTGAGTCATTTTCGATCGAACGCCGAAAACTGATTCAAGCTTATGGTGCAGCGTTGGTCTTGACGCCTGCAGGCGAAGGGATGAAAGGGGCCATCAAAAAAGCAACCGAATTGGCCGAAGAAAATGGTTGGTTCTTGCCGCTTCAATTCAATAATCAGGCCAATCCTACGGTCCATTATGATACAACAGGACCAGAAATCGCCGAAGCTTTTGGTCAATCAGGGCTGGATGCTTTTGTTGCTGGTGTTGGCACAGGCGGCACCATCACAGGCGCGGGTCACTACTTAAAAGAACAATACCCAGACCTAAAGATCATTGCCGTTGAAGCTGCAGAATCCCCTGTATTATCAGGCGGACAACACACACCCCACAAGATTCAAGGCATTTCGGCAGGATTCGTTCCTGACGTTTTGGATACGGAGGCGTATCAACAAATCATACAAGTGACCAGTGAAGAAGCGATTGCGACCGCGCGAGATGCCGGTACCAAAGAAGGTCTTTTGGTTGGTATTTCTGCTGGTGCTGCGATCAAAGCGGCGATCGATACAGCCAAAACATTGGGGGCTGGCAAAAAGGTATTGGCCATCATTCCTGATAATGGCGAACGCTACTTGTCCACCCCTTTATATGACTTTGACGAAGCCTGAAAAAATGATTGGAGGTTGAGACCGTGAATATTCAGCAAATGCGCGTTGTTCAGTCCATTGCCGATCATGGCAGTTTCAGAGAAGCCGCCAAGCGGCTTTATCTTTCTCAACCTAGTCTTTCTCAGAGCATCAAAGAATTGGAGCTAGAATTGGGTGTTCAATTGTTTGAACGAACCAATCAAGGGGCACGGTTGACGGCTGAAGGATCCGAATTTTTGGACTATGCCCAGCCTATTCTTAGCCAAGTGGAACTGCTTGAAACTAGGTTCTCACATAAGGAAGCCCATAATCAGGCGTTTTCTGTTGCTAGTCAACATTATGATTTTACAGCTGTTATTGTTAGCGAACTATTGACTGAATTCCCAGAATGCCGCCAATTTCGCTTGTTTGAAACCACCACCTTGAAGGTAATCACTGACGTCGAACAACACCGCAGCGAGTTTGGTATTTTGTACCTCAATGATGAAAACCGTGCTGGGATGATTCGCTTGCTGCAAGGGGCCCAACTGACTTTCGAACACATCGGCACTTTCCGTCCCCATATATTTGTCCGATTGGGCCATCCGTTAGCCAAAAGGCAGACCGTCACTTTAGCTGATTTGCAAGGATTTTCTCAAGCCCGCTTTTTGCAAGAGGATAGCCGCTTCTCCTTCTTTTCTGAAGACTTAGTTGATTTCGCGCAAAGTGAGCAAGTCGTCCATGTCAGCGACCGCGGCACGATCATCGGACTGTTGCAACAAACGGATCTTTATGGAACTGGTTCAGGGATCGTTAAAGATCCCGAAAAACAAGGGCTGCTGTTCTTGCCTCTTGTCGATGAAGCCGAAGGTGAGATCATCCTCATCAAAAAACGAGACCGTCATATTTCGCCAATTGGCGAAGCGTTTTTGCTGAAATTACGCCAGCATATCGCTACCTTCAATGCTTAAATGATGTGTATAAGCGAAGGCTTCCTTTCCCTACTCCCCATAGCTGATGAGGCAACCCTTCGCATTATATTGAAAAAACTTGCGTGTCCATTGATAGCGGACACGCAAGTTTTTTGTCGCTTATAATTGTTCAGCCTGCATTTGATACATTTGCTGATAAATGCCTGTCATTTGGACAAGGCTGCTATGGGTACCCCGTTCCACGATTTTCCCTTGATCGAGAACCAAAATCTGATTGGCTTCTTTGATCGTAGACAAGCGGTGGGCAATCATAAAGGTGGTACGCCCCTTTTGCAAGATAGTCATTGCTTTTTGAATGATCGACTCCGTTTCGGTATCCACATGACTCGTTGCTTCATCTAAAATCAAAATTTTCGGATCAAATACCAGTGCCCGCGCAAAACTGATCAGCTGACGCTCCCCGCTGGAAAACGCATTGCCTTTTTCCACCACTGGATGATGAATGCCTTCTGGGTAGCGGTCCAATAGATAGTCAGCACCTACTTGTTTCAACGCATCAATGATCATCTCTTCACTGATTGCAGGGTCATTCATCCCAATATTGCTGGCGATCGTTCCAGTAAACAAGTATGGATCTTGCATGACAATGGCCATTGATTGGCGCAAGCTATGACGATCATGATCTGCGATCGCTTGCCCATCGACATAAATACGGCCTTGTTGCGGATCATAAAAACGGAAGAGCAGATTCAAGATACTCGATTTTCCGCTACCAGTATGGCCAACAAGTGCTACTGTTTCACCCGCTTGGGCATGGAAATTGATATCATGCAAAATCACTTGATTTGGATCGTAGCCAAAGGTGACACCTTCAAAGGCAACCGTGCCTTCCTTGATGGTCATTGGCGCTGTTTGCTGTGCCTCCACAGGTTGATCCGCAAATTCAAAGACCCGCTGACCAGCTGCTAAAGACTGCTGCACATTGGTGATTGTCTGGACAAGCCCTTCAATTGGATCGTAAAGGCGGTTGATATAATCAATAAAGGCATACAGCAAACCCGCAGAAATAGCCAAACGATCATCCAGAAAGAAAGAGGCCAAGGTCGTGATCAAAATCAGGATCGTTGAATTCCGTAATAAATTCCCCAACCCCCATGCGATACTTGAATCAAGCAGCAGATACTTGCGTCCTGTTTGAAACCACTTATCGACTGTTTCATCAAACTCTTTTTGCAATTGTTTTTCTCGTTGAAAAGCTTGAATGATTGCCATTCCCTGAACAAATTCATTCAGTTGCCCACTGATTTGTGAGATATATTCCCGCATCGCCAAATTATATCGAGAGGCGTATTTTGTATAGAAATGCTGCCAAATCCCTAAAATCGGAATCAAGACCAGCATCGCTGTACCTAGTGTGGGATTAAGGAGTGTCAACGCAATAAACGCCCCCACGATCTGCATGATATTGCTCAGCAAATTGCTGATCACCACAACATAAAAATTTGAACGCAGCACTTCCGTATCGTTGGTGATCCTGGCCACGACTTTTCCTGCCGGGATCTGGTCAAAATAAGACACAGGCAATTGATGCATATGCTGGAAAAGCTGATCCCGCATCTTTTTGACGATGCTATTGGACATTTTTCTTAGTTGCAGCAAGCTGACATACCGGAACAACGAACCAATCAAGTTGACCAGCAAATACCCGGCAAGCAACTGAATCAAAAGCATGGTTTTTAAAGTTGCTGTTTCTGAAGCGGGTGTCATCACCTGATCAATCAATTGCTTGGCGATCATCGGTGAGGTTAATTCTAATGCGGCGGCCAGCAGCAATAAGCTGGCACCAACCATAAATTGTTTTTTATAATAGCGCAAATAGGAAAGTAGGCGCTTAATCGTTGAGAACATCTGTATCGTCCTCCTTTAACTGTTGATGGTAATACTGATTTTGATACCAGCCTGGTGTCTGGATCAATGACTGATGGGTACCTCTTTGACTGATTTCCCCATCATCTAACACGATGATTTGATCTGCTTCTGTAATCGCCGATAACCGATGAGTCACGATGATCGATGTTGGCGCATGCTGCATGCTTTTCAAGTTTGTAATGATCGCTTGCTCAGTTTTGGCATCGACGGCTGATAAAGCATCATCCAACAACAAGACTTCACTCTGTCGTAAAAATGCACGCGCTAAGGACAAGCGTTGTTTTTGACCGCCAGATAAAGAAACCCCTTTTTCTCCGACGATCGTTTCTAATCCTTCCGGCATACGTTTGATATCCTCTGTGAAACAAGCCGCATCTAGTGCCGCCCAAAGTGCATCCTCACTGGCATCCGGTTGACCAAAAAGCAGATTCTCTTTAATTGTGCGCGAGAACAATGTATGTTCCTGCGGCACTTCTGCAAACTGACTGCGTAGCGTCTCAGTCGTATACTGTGTCAACGCTTTACCATTGATCTGGGGCATTTGAGCGGAGTAAGGATAGCGATGTCCAAACTGGCGCAGTAATGAGGTTTTGCCGCTTCCTGTTTTGCCCACGACCCCCAAGACTTCTCCCTTTTGAATCGTAAGATCCAAGCCTGCCAACACTTCCCGCTCGGTTTCTGGATACTTGAAATGATAATCCTTCAATGAGATCGTTTCGATAGCAGCTAAGCCAGTTGATCCATCCGGTTCAAGCTGATCGTCAGTCTGCAAAACCTCATTGATCCGGCGCCAAGATGCTGCGCCTTGCTGCATCACATTAACCAAGTCCCCTGCTGAGATCATTGGCCAAACGACCATCGTCAGATAGACCTGGAATGAAACCATTGCCCCGATCGTGATTTGCTGATTGGCCACCAATTGTGCCCCAATCCCAAAGCTTAAGACAAAACTGATGGATAAAATAATCGTGATCAACGGACCAAACCGTGAATCGATCTCAGAGACGATATCGTTTTTGGCCCGGGTCTCTGTTGTCTTATCTTCAAACTGCTTCGTTGTTTCTTCTTCTAATCCGTAAGCCCGAACCACACGAATGCCATCAATCATTTCCAAGACTTCGCTATTCATTTCGGACACGGAATTCTGTGCTTCCGTAAATGCTTTGTCCACTTGCGATCCCCACTTGAAAATGTAGTACGCCAATAGCGGCATTGGAATCAGTGCAATCAATGTCAGCTGCCAAGAAACCGTCACTGCCATCATTGCAACGATGAAACTCAAATACAAACTCGTATTCAAGAAGACCATCAATCCGTAACCCACAGTCATTCCCATCACTTGCACATCATCACTGGAACGAGTCATCAAATCCCCCGTTCGGAAACGTTGATAAAACGGCGCCCCCATTTTTAAGAAATGCCCCATCAATTGTTGGCGCAACTTCCGCTGTAGGTCATAAGAACCAATGAACAAGTTGAAGGTCCAGACAAATTCTGCTAGATACCCCAGCAAAATCGCACCAGCAAACAAACTGCTGTAGCGAAGCAACACAGCTTGCGAAAAATCATCTTGCAAAAGCGCATCGATGAATAGCCGCAAGATATAAATCGGCGCCACATACATAGCACTGGCAATGATCATGAATCCAAAGACCACTGCATAGCGCACTTTGTGTTCTTTAAAATACGTTGTCAATTGTTTTAATACATACTTCATGTTTTATCCCTCTCAATCTAAAAAAGTACACAAAAAAGCTCTGTCCCTTCGGAAAAAGGACAGAGCTAAAACGTCAAAAAGACATTATCTGTACACTAATGGTTACCGAGTAAGGGATTTACTTTATCCAATTTGTTGGCTTGTGTGTATTGAACATTTTGCATCGTAATCCCTCCTTCGTTTTTATTTGATAATTACACTTTACAGATAAGTTTCTCAGATTGCAACCATTTTCATTAATTTTTTTTTAAAAAGATTGACTTTTTAAAAATAAATTTTATTCTTTAAAAATTTTATTACACTATATATTTTGATATTTAAGCTTAGAGATTCGTAAATTTTCTATATTGGTTTCGTAATTTTCTTTGAAGAAAACTGAATAAATAGAATCAAATAAAAATTGAAAAATAATAGTTATAGCAAAGTCAGCAATTTGTTCTTTTCCTCGTTCTAATGGTCCAACTATAAGATTTCTAGTGCCTAGTTGTGATAGCAAGTGTTCTTCAGAGGAACTAATCACAACAGTCTTAACTTGATTTCCTTTAAGTATTTTCACTAATTCCAAGTGTTTTTTTTCAATTGGATAATAAGATGCATAGATAGCAATATCTTTGACACCAGCACATTGAGCGATAGATATTTTTTGGTAAGTATTAGAAGGGATCGTTATTTTTACACCGCAACTTTCCATTCTATCTTTAAATATTTTAGCTATGTTTAATTGATCATCATCGACCATAATAATAACATTAGACGCGTGTAGTAGATCGAGTGCAATCAGCTGTAAATCTTTCACACTAATACATGTGGTGGCTAGAAACAAAGAGTGTTCATACAATTCTCTTAAGCTGGATATCACTTTAAATGCTGAGTCATTTTTTTCAAATGGCTTATTTAAATCTATCTTTCGTTCACCATGCTGCAATTGATCTGCATATGATGCAGTGATCATAATTTTTAATTCATGAACACCAGAATAACCTAATTTCTTACAGAATCTATACAATGTTGCTTTCGAAACAAACGCCATTGCGCTGATTTCATTAATCGTAAGTTGTGTAAAGGCCAATGGATCCTTAAATATCAGATTAGTAATATTCTTCTCTGTCTCAGAGAAGTAGTTGACGCTGTTCAGTTTTGCAAATAAGTTCATTTTCTTATCTCCTATAGAAATTTTACCTTAAATATTTATTTCTCACGTAAGCTCTTGCCTCACTTTCTTCACTTTATTTAAATGATGATTCATCAAAGCACCAATTAAATTCGCATCATTTCTAAACTTACACTGTACTATTTTAGGAACAACAAGGTGATATTCATTTGACTCATATAATCGATCGATACTTTTTTTAATTTCTTCTATAAACATTATTTGTTCACTTATACCGCCGCCAATAGCAAATTGTTCTGGATCAAAAATATATTGCAAATTAAATATATGTCTTGCAATCGTATCGCAATAATTGATTAAGACATTTTTGGCTTCAGCATCTCCATTTTGTACCTGTTCAAAAAACATTTCACCTGTTAAAGATCCTTCTGATAATCCTTTTACTTTTTCTGCATGCCTTATTAACGAAACCACACTGCCGCTAGCACCTAAATATGAATTTAGGTTTTGAGAACCAACTTCTTGAACAAAACTAAATTCCCCCGCTATACTATTGAATCCTCTGTATAATTTTCCATTCACGATTGCGCCACCACCAACACCTGTTCCAAAAACTAATACAATACCATGTTCCACATTTGAAAGAGCACCTGCCCATGACTCTGCCAAAGCAGCACATTTTCCGTCATTTTCTACAGAGATTGGTAATTGAGTAAAATTATGAAATAAATCTACAATATTTGTGTCATCTAAAAATGTCAGAAATCCGGCAGTATGTGCATATCCGTCAAAGACATCAATCTTTCCAGGCATACTTATCGCAATGCCCTCTACTGAATCTTTAAAAGATTCAAAAATTTCTTTCATTACTTCGACAAACAGCGCTTTGCTTTTCAGTGGTGTTTTCACTTTGTTTTTATATAATATATCCCGATTTCCAGATATTAACCCGTACTTTATATAACTGCCTCCTATATCATAAACAAGATACTTCATTCTCTAACGACCTTTCTATAAAAATTCCACCTCGGAACATTAAGGTTTCCGAGGTATTCTAAGTTATTTTCTCTGATTTGCTAACCACTTGAACAGTGATTGACTTTCACATACGATTTCATTATTATACACAGGTATCCATGCCCAATGATCATCATACCTATAAGGTTGTCCCGATTCGTCTTTATAGTATCCCGTTTGATCAGTAATCTGATTCAATAAAGTTAGGTAGAGATTGCTATGACTACTTTGTTGCAACAAAAAGTACAATGATTGACTATGTTGTGTACATGGAACAACAGTGTCATTCACCCCATGAACCATCCATAGTGGCACATTCATCAATGTAGCTAAATCCTCACCATCGATCCAATTTGTTTTATAGGCTTGGCAAATTGGAAAGGCCGCTGCAAAAAAATTAGGTTTGCGCAATAAAAGATTTATCGTCATAAAACCTCCATTAGAACCACCACCAATATATATTCTTTCACTATCGATATTGGTGTTTGTCTTTACAACATGATCAATTAAGGAAATCAACGCATTGGTATATTTGATCTCTCCATCCAATGTGTACGCATTACTTCCATCATTCATCCACATATCTGGCGCTTGAGGAACTAAAAGATAAAATCCACCAAAAATATCTTGAATTTTCGATTCTGTCAGAGCAATAACTTTGTTGCCTAATAGTGCTACATCAAGATCTGTGCCTCCTTCCCCCGCGCCATGCAAAAGAATGATCAAGGGAATCTTTCCTTCAGCGTTTGGTGAAAATAAAGCATAGTTTAGTATGATTGATCCAAAATTTAAATCTTGGTACTCAAAATGATTTTTACTAAATTTCGATATCCCTTCAAAGACTGTTTCATGAAAACAATCATTTGTTATAACTGTATGATTCAAATCTTTCCCCTCTATAATCAGGGGCCTTTTGATCTGTATTGAATACTCCACTTGACGCTTCTGATTCAAAAAATACTTCGGTTCAAAATGAAAAGGAGATGTGAATTGACAATCAGGATGTACTGTTAGATCTAACGTTATAAACGACGTACTCTTGTGCGCATCAATCGCTTGTCCTGTGCTAGATGATAAGAAAGCTCTCTTTATACTGATATATTTTTCAACGATAGATTCTGTTTCTGTTTTCCAGTCAAAAACTTTCTTTTTTGCAGATAATTCAAAATAAGAATTATCTACTTGAACATCAATAGTATGGCCGAAATCAATCACTATTTGATTATTTGCTGGTCCCCAATCAAAAGCTTTGCAAAGAACCGAAAACGATAGTGACTTATTTTTCTTCACGTTTTTTTCATTCATAAAGAAGCCCCCTTACCTTTTATAGCCGGATACCATTGCTTGCAATAACTTCTTTATACCAATAAAATGATTTTTTTCTTCTACGCATGAGGGTCCCTTTTCCGTTGTCGTCCAAATCAACATGAATAAATCCATAACGTTTTTTCATCTCGCCTGTTCCAGCGGAAATGATATCAATACACCCCCATGGTGTATATCCTAGCAACGATACACCATCATACTCTACAGCTTCAATCATCTCTTTGATATGGGTACTTAAATATTCAATTCGATAATCGTCCTCGATTTCTCCCTCTTTGTTCAAACTATCGCTAGCACCCAAACCATTTTCAACTATAAATAGCGGTAATTGATATCGGTCATATAATTGATTAAGTACCACTCGCAAACCGATTGGATCAATTGGCCAGCCCCATTCTGTTTCTTCCAAATAAGGATTTTTAACTGCTTCCATCATATTTCCATCTGTCGTATTCTCATCTTTCTTCATCGACACAACCGATGAATTATAATAACTAAATGCAAGATAATCAACAGTTCCATTAAGTAATAGCTCTTTATCTTCTGGCAAGATATCGATATGCCACCCTCTTCTCCCATATTCCTTCAAGATATACGATGGATAGTACCCTCTACATTGAACATCACTATACATGTATTTAAATTGCCTAGAGATGTCAATTTCATACATGCTATCTACAGGATCACACGTTTTAGGGTACAGTGCGGCACTTGCAAGCATCATCCCTATTTTGAAATCGGGATTGATTTTTTTGCCTTCTATTACACAAGTCGCACTTGCTAGAAAAACATGATGCAACGCTTGTGCTCTTTTCTCTAAATCGTTTCCTTTTAATCCTAGAAATACATAACCATTTAGAATATTGATTTCATTAAATGTGATCCAATACTTTACTCTATCTTTGAAACGATTAAAAACAACGGAGGCATAGGTGCAAAAATCCTTAATGGTTTGTCTATCTAACCAACCTTGACGCTCTTCGGCCAAGTTCAATGGCATATCAAAATGACATAAGGTAACGATAGGCTCAATTCCATACTTGATTAATTCATCAATCACTTTTTCATAAAAAATCAGACCCTCTTCATTGATTGTTTCACCTGTACCATCTGGAAAAATACGCGTCCAACTGAATGACATTCGGTATGCTTTATAACCTTGCTCTGCAAATAAAGCAATGTCTTCTTGCCAATGATGATAAAAATCAGTGGCTACATGACTAGGATAGTACTGTTCTTTATCGATGTACCCAAAATAATCTTCTGGAACACCCTCAAACATCGGTATACTATGCTTGTTGCCACCTGCATCTCTAACTGTTATCTGACGAGATGTGTCTTTGCTTCCGCTAGTAACAAGATCTAAAGTTGATAAACCTCTTCCACCTTCATCAAAGCCGCCTTCATATTGATTTGCGGCAGTAGCGCCACCCCACAAAAAATTTTCCGGTAATCCCATTATTTGTGCCTCCTCAAGTATAGTCAGCTATACAGCCTCTGTGATTTTGCCATCTAGTCCATCTTCAGTAAGGCATTCTTCTTCAAATGCTAATTTATCTGCTTTTAAGAAGAACGGAAGATAGATCAAACCATTTATAACTATTGCAATAAGCGCAGCAATTAAACCTTTTATCCCTATTGTAAGGATAGGACCAATGAATGCAGGCATGATCCATGGTAGAGAAATCGATGGATTTAATGTGTCATATACACCTAAGTTATAGCCGATAATCCCGAGTATGCCATTGACGAGTGAAGTAGAAACCATCGGTATGAAAAAAATCGGATTTAGCATTAAAGGCAAACCAAAAACTAATGGTTCGTTGATGTTAAAAATTGCTGGTGCTAAGCTAAGCTTACCTAATGTTTTATAGCGTTGAGATTTTGAAATGAATGGAATCAGTAAAGAAATACCCAGTGTATTCCCAGCCCCACCTAATGAATAGAAGGCCATTGCTGCAGAAAAAGCAAGGTAGGGCATCGGCTCCCCATCCATGAAAGCAGTTAGATTAGCTAAACCGGTAGCCATTAGAACAGGTAAATAAATACTGAGAATCGTGTTTGGATGAATACCGAAGAACCAAAATATAGAAATAGTAATCATAAAAACAATTGCTGAGATCGGTGTTGCCCCCAATTGCATAATCGGAGCGCCAACAACACTGTTTATGAAATCAACATAATCTGCCCAAGGTGTTGCAGCAAATCCAATTCTTGTTAAACAAACTGCACCAAAAATAATGATCGCAATGAATGTTGGTGAGAGAGATTGGGCTACCATAGGTGGTACCGAATTGGGCAATTTGACGACCAAGCCTTTCTTGTCCAATAAACAATAGAAACTTGAAATAATAATTGCTACGATCATTCCACCAAAAATTCCCTCACTGCCGATATAATCAAAGTTCAATCCTGCAACTTCTCCGCCATCATAAGGTATCACTTGCGGCATCAAAGCCAAGAAAGAAGCTAATGATAGAATTCCTCCAGTGACAGGGCTTGAGTTTCTTTCATTTGAGTTATGATAACCAATCATAAATGTCATATATAGTGCTGTTATTTCCATTGTTACTTTAATGGTTGCTCTCATATGTTCATCAAATCCAGTTTCGCTTAACCATAACAGCCATGGATCTATAGGCAGATTTACTAAAATTGCAATTAAACTAACACCTAATGTTAATGGCATGGTGGACATTGCGCCGTACTGAATGGCCCTGATAGCCTTTATTTGACTAATTTTCCCCATTATTGGCATTATGCGATCATTGATAATTGATTTCGATTCGCTCATATTCAATCCTCCTGATAAATGTCATATATTAGGGTTACATGAATCATTTTCCGGACAACAACTCAAGCAACCGCTTTCAATATCTCTCACTTTATTCACTATTTCAAGAGGGAGCAGAAAACTTGATACATCTGTATCATAATTAAAAGTTTCAATCATCATTTTGTGAAAATTACGTTTCTTTTTTTGATAATCAATCATCAATAAAGCCCATTAATCGAAATGGTCACAGACTCATTTCAACTAATGGGCTTTTCCCTATTTTTTATTCAGTAACTGAAGCCAATCGATAAGAAACTGTTCTTCCAAAAGGAAAGACTTGCACATTCTGCAACCGATCAGATTTTAGATAGGCCACTGCCCCTTGGTAAAGTGGCAAAACAGCAGTATCTTCTGCAACCAATTGTTTCTCTAATTCTTTCAATTTCGTCCAGCGGGCACTTGGGTCATTGGCTAAGGTCGTCCGCGCATCGGCAAGACCCTGATCATAACTGTCATTGGCATAGCCTGATGTATTGAGTCCGCCAGTAGAATCATAGAATTCCAGGAAATTGATTGGGTCTGCATAATCTGGTGTCCACGTACCAAAGACCAAATCAAATTCGCCTTTTGATTGCAGATCAAGACGATTTTGCAATGGAACTGATTTCGCATCAATTGTTAGGCCAGGCAAATTCGTTTCCAATTGACCTTGGACAAATTCGATCGTTTTCTTTGCAGCTGCAGTATCAGCCGACAGCAATTCTAAAGTGATTTCATCTTGGCCTAATTCCTCTTTGGCTTCTTCCCATAGTGCTTGTGCTGCCTCTAGATCATATGGGAGCAAGTCGCCATTTTCTTCACGGAAGTCTTCCCCCGTATCGGGGTCTTTCGCAAAATTACTAGGGACAAAACCATTCAATGCCGTTGATCCATCACCTAGAATGTTCTCAGCAAATGCCTCTTTATCGATGGCTTGCAAAATCGCTTGCCGTACTTTGACATTTCCCGTCACTGCTCTTTTTTGATTGGCACTTAAATAACCAACCAATGCTTTGGGTACATAATTGGCATTGTCTGAACCCTGGTATTGCTGTGCATAGGTATCTGTCAGCGTGGTGTAGTCTAGTTCACCTGTTTCAAACAAACTGACGCCCGTCGCTGTTTCTTTGACGACTTGCACATCGATCTCTGTCAGCTGAACATTGTCTGCATCCCAATAATCTGGATTTTTGGTCAACGTCCAAGATTCATTGGTTCCGTCCCAACCGGCAATCAGAAATGGGCCATTTCCAACAAAATTATCTGCAGACAAACCGTAGTCTTTGCCTTTTTCTTCGGCAAATGCTTGATTTTTTGGCATGAAAGGCGTACCAACTAACACCTGATTCAAGTAGGTGATCGGACTTTCAAGGGTGAGTTCCAAGGTTTGATCATCCAGGGCTTTTGCCCCTAAATCTGTTACATCTGCTTCCCCTTGTCTCACTTTGCTGCCATTTTTCAACACATCCATCTGATTGCTGCTGCTAGATCCATTGGCTGGATCAGCCACATATTGAAAAGCATAAACAAAATCACTGGCTTTTACTGTATCTCCGTTACTCCACTTTGCATCTCTCAATGTAAAGGTATAAATCAATCCGTCATCGGAAACTTCTGGTTCTGAAGCGGCAATCGCCAGCTCAGGATCACCATTTGCATCCAATCGATAAAGTCCTTCAGTTACTTGACCAATCATATCCGAACTATTGACATCCGTGTATTGTCCACTATCTAAGGTGGACAATTCCCCCGCCGTCGACACTTGGATCACTTGATCAGCACTTGCAGCCGAATCACTTGTTGCGGTATTTGTATCAGTATTTCCTCCGCATGCACTCAATACCAATAAAGCAACGAAGGCAATCCCAAACATTCTTTTTTTCATCTTGATCCCCATCCCCTTTATAAATCATTCACTACATAACGAAAGGCCGCCATTTCCTGTGAAAGTGCGTCATAGGCAAAATCCGGATGCCATTGAACAGCCAGTAAACGCTGGTCTGATGCTTCAAGCCCTTCAATGATGCCATCGGGACTCCACGCCGTTTGATGCAAGCCTTTTGCCAAGCGATCCACCGCTTGATGATGGAACGAATTGACATGGGTCTTTTGTCCATAAATCCCAGACAAACGACTCTCTGATAATGTTTCAATCAGATGCGTAGGTACTTCCTTGGGCACGGGTGCTTGCATATGCACAATATCACTGTGGTTACTGATATCTTGCAGCAATGTGCCACCTAATGCTACGTTGATCAATTGCATGCCCCGACAGACCGCAAAAATCGGCTTTTGCTGCAGAAGTGCTTCATCGATCAATGCCAATTCAAACTCATCTCGTTGAAGGTAACTAGACAAATTGATGGTCTTTTCTTGGCCATAAAATTTAGGCGACACATCTTGACCACCAGCCAATACCAATTTGTCGATTTGCGCGATATACTCTTTTGCCGCAGCTTTGTCCCCAATCGGTAAAATCATCGGCAATCCGCCAGCATGCTGAATGGCGCGCACATAACCCAACGGTGTATAGCTGATAGGCAAATGATGCAATGTTTCCCCCGCATCTAACACTTCGTTGGCCGCAATGCCTATAATTGATTGACCCATAGCTGACACCACCTTTACCTAATAATATAGTCCTTACAAATAAGTATTGCATCTAGTTTAGCTTATTTAAGTGATTTTGTGAAATATTTTTTTGACATTCGTGATAATTATTTACAATCGCAAAGCAATGACAGTGCTGTGATTTTGTCAGTAAATCATAGAAACAAACCGTTTACGCATCAAGAAATAACAGATATAACACTCATAATATATAACTAAAATTGCGCATCCAGACTTGATCTATCCGCAAGATACGCTCTTTTTGAAAGATCCTAATACCTTTGATTCGATCGCGCATGCCGACCCAGAAGCTCACTTTTCAAAAGAAACAGCGGCAATGAATATTTCTATCACATCAAAAACACGTACCTATGTTTGTTGCAAACAGGCACGTGTTTTTGATTATAAGAATCGATTGTCTTTCAAAAATTCTAACACTTGATTTTTGAAAGGATCTTGTTCTTTATTTTGTTTTTTATCTGTTGCATTCCCTTTTGTGCTGTCTTCTTGGACTTTGGCCAACACAGGCTCAGGTCGTTCCAACAATTGGAAACTATCGACAATGACTTCTGCACCGCAAAACCGTTGGCCATCTTCTGTCTGATGGGGGCAACTATGCAAATGTCCCGTCACTTTGACGGTTGCATGAATTTGTGTGTATTGCTTGAATGTTTCTGCTTGCTTACCGAAAATCACACATTCAAAAGATTCTGCTTCCTCGGCTGATTGCCAATTTGTTTTGACCATTAATATAAAACGAATGCCGGTTGCGTCCTGACTGGTCACTGATGTCATTTCAGCGATTTTACCCACCAAGATCACTTGATTTGCTGCCACGTTCATTCCCTCACTCTTGTTTGATATATTGCATATGGATAATTAGCTCTAGTCTATCATATTCCTAAATAGATGCAATCGCCAAAGACAAATCTCAGCCCATTGTTTGTCTTATTAATTGAAACTTAAGATTTCATCCTGCCTCTGTTGTATCCGCAGTTTCTTCATGATCAAATGTCCAGGTCAGCCCTTGATCCTTGGAGGTGAATACGCCTTTTACGTTTCCGCCTTGATAATCGCCTGTGACCCCTTGGTTGACTTTCACTTTCAATACACCGTCTTCTTCATATGGTGCTTCCGCAACGATAAAGACCTTCTTCAGCTCATCTGACATAACAAATGAGGACTGCAGCCAAGTATTTCCCCCATCTGTGGTTACATACAAATTGGGTTTAGATGGTGTGGTGCCCCCCAAACTCATAAAGCCTAGTTTTTCATTGATATAGCATGCATCCGTCAACAGACTGCTGACACCTTTGACCACTTGGTGAGAGGTCCATGTTTTACCACCATCAGCCGTTGTATAAGACAGATACCCTTCTTGACCCATGACCCTGCCGCCAGACAAAAAGATATAGCCAAACCCATCATCGCCAAAAGCAACTTTCCGATAACGGATCGCAGCCGTTTCTTTTTCTAAGATAACATCTTTCCAAGTACTGCCTTGGTCTTCTGTGTAGGTATAATAAACGGTTTGCTTGGCGTTCGTATCACTGGCATCGGCCGTACGGATAAAACCCGTTTGATCTGGCGTCAACACATAACTTTGGTCGATCAGCGACTGTTTATCTCCACTATATTCACCACCAAAAAAATCCGATAAAGCATAAGGAAGGATAACTTGACTCTTCCAGCCGTCGTACGTCAATTTAAGTCGATCATTCCCTACCTCGGTTTTATAAGCAATTGTCTGATTGCTGTCTGAATCAGTCGTCATTTGGTTGTTGTCTTCTGTAATGACGCTGGCATCGCCTGTGGCAACATTCGTAATTGCTGTATCCCCTTGGCTCGTTGTGTCGACCGTGACTTGCCAGCAAATGTCACGAACTGACCCATCATCCGAGACTTTGCCCCAATACGCGACCATTTGATCACGATTGATCGTTGTCGGCCACACCGTAAATTTGACAGTCAAGACGCCCTCTTCATACGCTGCACCACTGACACTATATGACTCGATCCGCACATCGTCGTCTACTTTTTCTGAAGCAAAAAAACGCATCAAATCATAGAACAAATTGAATCCTTGGCTACTCGGATCATAACTATAGTCACTCTCAAAAGGTAAAAATTGATTGAAATAATCTACATTCTGTTCTTTGATCTTTGCTTGCGCCGTTTCAGTCGTTTGCGTACTTGCTGTTGCTTCTGTCCTTGAGCTGACAAAACGGCCTAACGAAAACCCAAGTCCAAACCACACCACAAGTCCGATCACGATCAACGTCAAACCAATGCCTAATGCAATGCGAATGAACGCCGTTTTTCTTTCTTTCATGAAGGATCCACCTTTTATTTTCAATAAAAACAGTATAAATCAATGCATCCTTTCTCACAATACATCTTAAGATAGATTAAGAAAACGATGTATGAGAGTAATATGGTCCTTATGAACTATTCTTATACATCTACTCTAGCAAAAAATTCTTTGAACCATTATTGTAAGCTGACATTCACAGAGATGTTCGCTAATTATATACAGTCAATTCTCAATCTAATTACATGATTAAGTGCTATAATAAAATCACACTTTTATCAGAAAGGAAGATTGAATGGCTTTTATCGGTATTTTATGTTTGATTTTAATCACGACCACCTTATTTGCACAAATCGCCAAACGGCTTGGCGTACCCGCTGTGATTGGCCAATTATTGGCTGGGATTCTTTTAGGAACTGGGGGTCTGAACTGGGTTGAGCCGGATATACTAGTGACCGATTTTTCTGAGATAGGCGTCATTTTGCTGATGTTTTTGGCTGGGATGGAAAGTGATCTCTCTTTGCTGAAACGATACTTCAAACCGGGGATGTTTGTGGCAGTCTTAGGGATTTTGCTGCCCATGAGTGTCAGTTGGCTCGCAGGATTGGGGTCAACAGGATCTCACGCGGAAAGTTTCTTTTTCGGTATTGTCTTATCTGCTACATCCGTAAGTATCTCGGTCGAAGTCCTGAAAGAATTAGGCGTCGTCAATACTAAAGAAGGTTCAACGATTCTGGGGGCATCGGTCGTCGATGATATTCTGGTCGTATTGATTCTGAGTCTGAGTTTATCATTTCTAGGCGCAAACACTGACAGTCCGTCACTGCCGCTGACGATCGTTGAAGAGTTGCTGTATTTTGGTCTAATCTTTTTGATCGTTAAATGGTTGGCCCCTTTGTTGTTCTCATTTGCAGAAAAACTATCCACTACGGCTTCCGTGATCATCGCCTCTTTGGTCCTTTGTTTCTCGATGGCTTACTTGGCGGATATCGTCGGATTAAGTTCAGTGATTGGTGCATTCTTTGCAGGGATCGCTGTGGGTCAAACCAAAGTCAAACGCGAAGTAATGGTCAATATAGAAGCAATCGGCTATGCCTTATTTATTCCCGTCTTCTTTGTCAGCGTGGGTCTATCTGTTGATCTGTCTAGTCTGATCACACAATCTGGATTTATTCTCCTCTTTACAGCAATTGCTGTTGGTACAAAATTAGTGGGGGGCTTTGCAGGCGGAAAATTAGCTAGATTCTCAAACCAAAGTGCATGGATGGTGGGTGCAGGCATGATTTCCAGAGGAGAAATGGCCTTGATCATTTTAAAGATCGGTCAACAAAACCAACTGATTGCTGCCTCCTACTATTCACCGCTGGTCATTGTCGTCTTATTCAGTACCTTGATTTCCCCGTTGATACTTAAATACTTTACGCGAAAAATTTACACGTAAAAACGATGCAACAACCAGCGGTTCTTTGCTGGTTGTTGCATCGTTTTGCATTTTATACCTCTTTGACCATAATCGGGACTTGCGTCGGCTGATATTTCTTGCCTAAATAGAGAATCACCAACCCGAGAAAAGAAAGCAAGGCCGCTAATGATAATAATGTCGTTAAATTCGTGTAGGCTAAAATGAGACCACTCATCATGCTGCCTACACCACTTCCGATCCCTAGATAACAGACCCCGACAGCCGCTTGCGCTTTGACCGAAAAGGCCGGTGGCAATATCGTGCGAATGAACTGCACATTTCCCGCCCAAAACAACCCATTCCCTAACATTTGAAAAGCCTGAGCCACATTCAAAAGGAATAACGATGGCGCCAGCATGATCAGCAAAATACGTAATCCAGCAAAGAAGAAAGAAAAAAGCATCAATCGATAAATCCCTAATTTATTTGAGAGCTTGGTGAATAAGATTGCAGCTGGTATCTCACTAGTTGCTAGAATGAAGCTCCCAACACCGTAGGAACGGCTGCTGCCTCCGACAGCGCGGTAAACATCGATCAAAAAACTACTTGCCATTTCTTTTCCAATAAATGAAATAACAATCGCAACCAAGAAAAATTTAAATAATGGATAGGCTTTCATTAATTGGCCGAAGGACATCATTTTCTCTGTTGTCACTTCCGTACTCTCTACACCTTTGATCGAATCGATCATCAATACTGCAGTCAACAGCGGGATGAACAACAAGAACTGGGTGAACAATATCGTGGTTGGCTGAACCAAAAATCCAACGCAAACCGCACTAACAGCATAGCTCAACGATCCCACGCCACGAGCAACCGGATAATTGATCTGCTTGCCTTGAAAAAAGTACAGCGTGGACATCGCATCAATAAACGAAACCATACCAAAAGTAAAAATACCATAGAAAGCAAATAAAAATAAGGTGCCCAGAAAACTAGGTTTTAGCAGTTGCACACCCGTTACAGCCATACTGACCACAACCATCCCCGCAATCAAATGATTAAACGATATCTTCGAACCAAAACGATCCATCAACTGAGCAAACACTGGCTGGAAAAAAACACTGAATATTGCCCGAATACTCAAAAACACACCAATCTGGGCATGATCAAACCCTTGCTTCTGTAAAACCGGCACCATATAACCGATAAAACATGCTGCTACGGCGTAGTAGCTCCCTTGTAACAACACATACTGATAATGCAGCTTCTTTGTCATTTCTCTTCCTCATTTGTCCTTTATTTTCAATACTCACTTGCTTCACGTTAACTGATACGCTTACATTCTTTTGTTACTGGAAATTAAGAGAATTATACACAATAAAATAGACATTGACTATAGAAATATATGAAGGCAATGTCTTTTATCTGTATCTTGCAAGGGATGATTTGAAAAGTATTCATCCTGATTCAACTATCGTTTATACAACAAAAAACCTGTTGCCATTTTACTGTCAACAGGTTACCTACTGTCTTTTACATCAATGAACGATAAATTGACACAATCTCTTCAATAGACGTATCCCGCGGATTTCCAGGTGTGCAAACGTCTTTCAATGCGTCTTGGGCAATAGCTGGAATATCTTCTGCTTTGACCCCTAGTTCAGAGATCGTAGCAGGAATGCCGACATCTTTGCTTAATTGATCAATTGCCTCACAAGCAGCATCTCGTACCGCTTCTATCGACATGGTTTCAGCATCATGGATACCTAGCGCCTTTGCGATGTCCCGGTATTTATCGCCGATGAAGTCTTTGTTGTATTTCATGACTGTTGGCAATAAGGACGCACATGCGACACCATGGGGAATATTGTACCATGCAGACAATGGGTGAGCCATCCCGTGAACCAAGCCCAATCCAACATTTGAGAAACCCATCCCAGCGATATACTGACCGAGCGCCATGTCTTCTCGACCCTTCCGATCGCCATTGACTGAATCGCGTAGTGAACGGCCAATGATTTCGATTGCTTTAAGATGCAGCATATCGGACATTTCCCAAGCACCTTTCGTGATCAGACCTTCGATGGCATGCGTCATTGCATCCATCCCTGTAGCTGCAGCTAGACCTTTTGGCATGCCCATCATCAAATCACTGTCGACAAAAGCAACGATGGGAATGTCATGGGGATCCACACAGACAAACTTGCGATGGTTTTCTTCATCCGTGATGACATAGTTGATCGTGACTTCAGCAGCCGTACCAGATGTTGTCGGGATCGCGAAGATTGGCAGTGACGGCTGCTTTGTATCCGCAACGCCTTCCAGACTGATCACATCAGCAAATGATGGATTGGTGATGATGATCCCGATCGCTTTGGCCGTGTCAATCGGTGATCCACCACCAATGGCAATGATGCAATCTGCTTTAGCTTCTTGAACAAACGCTACACCATCTTTGACATTTTGAATCGTTGGATTCGGTACGATACCGTCATACAATACGTAATTGATAGCCGCATGATCTAGTAAATCGGTCACTTTTGTTGCGACCTCGAACTTGACTAAATCTTTATCCGTGATCACAGCCGCCTTTTGATAGCCTCTTGCTTTAAATTCCGATGCGACAGCTTCAATTGCACCTTTGCCAAAATACGATGTTTCATTCAAAACCATTCTATTTACCATAAAAAAAGCCTCCTATTGTTAATTTTTTCACAATCAAATGCAGTAGAAAAGGATCATCCTTTTCTATGACTCCCTCTTCTTATCAAACCGTCAAATACCCTGCGCGTGGCACTACACCAAAGGCGTCGGCTAACTGCTGCAGCTGATCATCTGTTATGGTCTGCAAAATCGGTCCTTGTGCTTTGACATACGTATAGACTTGCGCAGCTTTCTCAGCTGTTTCAATCAAGCCAAAGACTTCATCCATATCATTGCCGGCACCATAGATACCATGTTGTGGCCAAAGGACCAATCGAGTTTCCTTCATTTTTGCAGCTGTCGCTTCCCCAATTTCATTCGTGCCAGGGACCATCCAAGGAATGATCGACACACCTTCTGGAAAAACCACCAAACATTCTGTACACATTTGCCACAATGTTCGTGTGAAACTGCGCTCATCTAATGGATGGGTGAAACTCATCGCCAACAAATGGGATGCATGATTGTGCATCACGATCCGATGGTTAGGATCAACGGATAAACGGGCGATATGACTCATAAAATGACTCGGCAATTCACTGGTAGGAACTGCACCATTGTCTAATCCCCAAAGTAGATCCAATGTCTGCCCGTCTTCTTGGACACGAATGACCCCCAGGTTTTCTGCGGGATGAGCCGCAACATTCTTGAAGTATTTACCTGAGCCAGTCACAATAAAATAACATCCTGCCAATGCGCTGGCATCAAAAATCATAGGAATTTCACGTATAACAACAGTTGGATCTAAGAAAGGCAAGACTTCTTCTTCTTGCAGCAAGTATGAAATGTTGCCTCCGTTGCGTTCATCCCAGCCTAAACGATACAAATTGGCGGTTGTTTCCATCATTTCTTGCACAAAATTGGCTTGTAACATGTCGATTTTTTTCATTTTTCTCCTACTTTCTCTCTTGCAAGACAGTTGCTTCGTATTCTTTGACGGTCTCCAACCAATCGAGTCCTACTGGAACGCCTTGGCTTTCACAGTAGTAGTTCCAAACATCCGCAAATGGATAATCTTTTAGTTCCTCAGTTAATGCTAATCTAGTCGTAAAATCACCAGATAATTCGATTTCTTTCAGCTCATCTGTAGGCTCAAGCATCGCTTTCAGCAATGCTTTTTGGGTATTGCGGGTCCCAATGACCCATGCGGCCACCCGATTGATGGTTGCATCGAAGAAGTCTAAACCAATATGCGTTTTGGCTAACAACTCATTTCGAACCAACTCGCGACCGATTTCTTGCAATTCATCATCCATGATCACGACATGATCACTATCCCAGCGAACAGGACGACTGACATGCAGTAAGATTCCTTTGCTGAACAGTGCCAGTGAAGATAATTTGTTCGAGATGACTTCAGTCGGGTGGAAATGACCAGCATCTAGACAGATCAATTTATCCCGCGTAAGGCCATACCCCATATAAAACTCATGGGAACCAACGGTATACGCTTCTGCACCCAATCCAAACAATTTACTTTCAACAGCGTCTACTGTATATTCAGCTGGCAGCTCTTCCGCAAAAATTTCGTCTAGTGCAGTCATCAAACGCTCTCTTGGTGTGTAGCGATCAATGGGATTGTCTTTATAACCATCTGGCACCCAAAAGTTATTGACACAAACTTGTCCGGTCTCTTGCCCCATATAAGCCGCGATCTTGCGGGATCGCTTCCCATGTTCTATCCAAAAACGTCGAACGGATTCATCGGGAGAAGCCAGTGTAAAGCCGTCTTTGAACATAGGATGAGAAAAGAAAGTCGGATTAAAATCTAAACCTAGTCCTTGTTCCTTCGCCCACGACACCCATTTTTCAAAATGTCTTGGCTCTAATTGATCTAAATCGACCCCTTCATCGGTATCTAAGTAGATCGCATGAAGATTTAATTTGTGTTTTCCGGGAATCATGGCGTAAGCCGCTTCTAAATCTTGCCGTAGCTCATCCGGTGTGGTTGCTGCACCTGGATGATTTCCTGTGACTGAGATGCCGCCAGAGAGTTCTTCGTCGCTTAAAAAGCCTTTGACATCATCTCCTTGCCATACATGCATCGAGATTTTGACCTCATTTAATTTCATCAACACTGCTTCAGTATCGACACCAATCTTGGCGTATTTGGCTTTGGCTTCTTCATAGCGTTGCTGGATGTTTGTCATGTTGTTGCGCTCCTTTAAGAAAAGATTGGTATTTCAATACGATCGATTGGTCGAAAGGGTTTGGCTGATGAACCGTACAAGGAAAAGATTCTTTGATCGCCCTGCGTGCTTCTTCCAACGTAGTGAATAAACCGACTGCCATCATTTGCAGGACAAGATTGCCGATAGCTGTGGCTTCTCCCGGACCAGCTTCAATGGTGCATTGGGCAATATCAGCAGTCAGCTGATTTAAAAATGTATTATTTGATCCGCCTCCAACAATGTGAAGGGTCTGCAATGTACGGGTAGTACCCGTCAACGCTTCTAGTTTTTGCAGTTCACTCCCGTAGCAAAGTGCCAGGTTATCATACACACACCGCGCGATTTCACCTGGCGTTTCAGGAACTTTCTGGTTGGTTTCTCGGCAATAGTCTTGCAATTCGCTGATCATATTTTCTGGATGTAAGAAGCGAGGATCATTGACGTCAATAAACTGTTGAAAGCCAGGCGTTTCCTTCGCCAACTTTGCTAATTCTGCAAAGGAATAGCGATACCCTTGTTGTCTCGCCACTTCTTGGATCAACCACATACCCATGATATTTTTGAGGAAGCGAATCGTATTGTGCGCCCCCCATTCGTTGGTGTAATTTTCATCAAATGCGGCTGCAGAAATCTTAGGGACATTTGTTTCAATACCTAGTAAAGACCATGTCCCACTGCTGATATAGCCCCAATCAGTACCGCTGCCAGGTGTGCCAATAATTGCCGAAGCAGTATCGTGACTGGCGACAGTGATAAATATTGTATCCGGCAAGTCATAAGCAGGAAATTGTTCATCTGCTAGTTTGCCTAAGATCGTTCCGGCATCGACCAGCGGTGGAAATAGTCTTTCATCTACTTGAATCGCCGCCAAAAGATCAGGATCCCATGATTGGGTATTGGCATTCAACAATTGCATCGTGGAGGCATTGGTTTTTTCAGTGACCATATTGCCTGTAAACACATAGCCTAAATAATCCGGGATCAGCAACAACTTATCAGCCTTTGCCAACAAGTCTTTCTCTTCAACATACAATTGAAAAATCGTATTGAATGGTTGCAACTGGATGCCTGTTTTTTCATATAAAGTTTGCAAAGAGTACCTTCGACTGAAGTCCTCGATCACTCCATTGGTGCGTTTGTCGCGATAGGCCACTGGATCACCCATTCGAACGCCCTCTTCATCAACCAAGCAATAATCAACAGCCCATGTATCGATACCAACGCAGCATGTGTCAAAGCCTGCCTGTTTGACTTTCTCTAGTCCGATCAAAATCTCTTTGATGAGGTAATCAATGTCCCAACGATCGAACCCATCTAGATGCCGAAAACTATTTTTGAACCGATGGATCTCCGTTAGTGATAATTGCTGATTGTCCCATTGACTCAGCATCAATCGGCCACTTGATGCACCAATATCTATTGCAATAAAGGTATCCATACTTTGCCACCTTTCATTATCTTGCTGTCGAATAAAACGATTACAAACTCGTCTGTTTTTAATCACAGTTCAATTTTAGCTTGACAAAACAGCTTTTACATCACACAATTTTGATAAAGCATTATACTATATTGGTCAAAGGAGGAAGGCATGGATTATTGGGAGAAAGCCAATCATACTTGGTCAACAGATTCATTACGGTATATCAATACATCCACACAAAAACAGCGAGAACTTTTTTACTATATTCAAGAAATCGGGTATTTCAAAGCCAGCAAGCCGTATTTTACCGAACGAGAAAACTTGCCTTCTTATTTGATCAAATACACGCTATCGGGCAAAGGAGAATTATTTTATCAAGACAAACGAACTGTGATCGAAGCTGGCGATGTCTTTTTTATTGATTGCAAAGAATATCAGTATTACAAGACGATCAGCAATGAGCCGTGGGAGATGGATTGGATCCATATATACGGCGGCAACACCCGTGCTTTTTATGAGGAGTTTATCAAAAATGGCAGCAATACATTTCGGACAACTAAAAAAGGATTGGTCCAAAATCCAATCCATCTATTTATTCAAGATTTACTGACTTTGCAGCAAGAACCAAATGCAAAAACAGCTTTCCAAAGCTCGATCTTCATTCATCAGCTGCTAAATGAACTCTTGCTGCAAAAGTATCGGCAAGACTTTTCTTCCACGGATATTCCCGATTATGTTTTGGCGATGCGGGAATTGATCGATGAAGAGTTTCGACAATCGATCACATTGGAACGTTTAGAAGAAACTTTCCATCGCAATAAATACCAATTGGTCAAAGAATTTTCCAAATATATAGGCGTACCACCAATCGATTATCAAATCAACAAGCGGATTTCTTACGCCAAAGACTTGCTGCGCTACTCTAGGATGTCGATCAAAGAAATTTCTTTGGCTGTAGGTATCGAGAATACAGCTTATTTTAGCCGATTGTTCAAAAATAAAGCAGGCATTTCGCCTAGTGACTATCGGCATACGGAGAATGGCAGACAGGAGGATTCATGAAATTAGATTCATCCCCCCGTATATCAATACTAAAAAATTAATCCAAGCAGTTCGTATATAGATAAATTCAGTAAGAAAGCATCCTCCAAATATGGATAGATGCTTTCTAATTATTTGTATTTATTTTTCTAAATCCGTACCATTTGTTGATATAACTTTCTTAAACCAAAAGAAAGATTTTTTTCTCGTACGTGCTAAAGTGCCTTGTCCGTCATTATCACGATCCACGTGGATCAAACCATATCTTTTTTCCATTTCCGCTGACGCAGCAGAAACTAAATCTATTATCCCCCACATTGTATAACCAAATACGTCAACTCCATCATCTATTGCCAACCTAATTGCACTTAAATGCTCTTTTAGAAAATCAATTCGATATTGATCATCGATTGTAGAATTACCATCTTCATCAATTTCGATTACGTCTTTTTGTCCAAGACCATTTTCTGCTACAAATAAAGGCAATTGATATTTGTCATAGTATTCATGGAGCGTCAAATATAAGCCAATCGGATCGATTGGATAACCATATTCACTATACTCTACATATGGATTCTTTAATCCGCGCAATAAATTTCCTTCAGACTGCTCGTACTTCGTTTCATCCAATGCTACAGTTTTACTATTATAATAACTAAATGAAATGAAATCCACAGTATTCTTTAGTATGTCAAAATCAGAGTCAATTGTATCTAACTTGACATCATACTTTTTAAAAAGTCTTTTCGTATAGTAAGGATATTCCCCTTTGCAATGAATATGGGTAAAAAAATCTACTTCTTGTTTCTGCATTTCAGCTTCCCGAACATCCATAGGATTACAGGTCATAGGATATTTTGCTGAGGCAGCTACCATACATCCTATTTTTAACTGAGGATGAATATCATGCGCTAATTTCGTTACCATAGCACTTGCCACTAACATATGGTGAGCAATTTGATATCTTTCTGACATTGATATCTTTTTTTTATCAGTTAACACACCGGCAGCTAACAATGGTGAAATTAGACTAATATTTATTTCATTAAACGTAAGCCAATACTTTACTTTTGTATGATACCTTCTTATACACGTCTCGACAAACTTATAATAATGTTCAATCATCTTTCGATTTCTCCAGCCATCATATTTCTTCGCTAAATACAACGGTGTTTCGTAATGGGATAAAGTAATCAATGGTTCAATGCCATGTTTTATACATTCGTCAATTAAGTTATCATAAAATTTTAAACCGTCTTCATTAGGCGCTACCTCAATCCCAGTAGGAAAAATTCGTGTCCAAGCAATCGAAAATCTATACACTTTTATGTTCAACTCAGATAAAAGCGAGATATCTTGCTTGTACTTATGATAAAAATCTGTTCCTATTAGTTTCAGATTATCTTCTGTTGGTGCATCTGTCACATAGCCTTTTACACCTCTAGGCATAACATCTTGTATCGATAGTCCTTTGCCATCTTCATTATATGCACCTTCGTTTTGATTTGCGGCACTGGCACCACCCCATAAAAATTCTGCTGGAAATCCCATAAAACCCAACCTTTCTTAATCTATGATTGATAGAAGCAAGTCATTTGTCGTAACGTTAGTATTTTTAGTTTCAATAACATCTAAATAATCTTGACTATTAGTTACAATAATAGGTGTAATACATGAATAACCTGCAGTGTTAATCTTGCTTTTATCAAACGAAACCAACTTTTGCCCTTTTGTTATTCGATCATTTTCAGATACGAATGTCTCAAAATATTCCCCCTCAAGTTTTACTGTATCCAAACCAACATGAATCAGTATCTCGACGCCCTCATCTGATTTGATACCTAGAGCATGCTTTGTTTTAAATAACATAGTGACTTTCCCATCAAATGGTGATACCAAAACACCATCTACAGGATCGATAGCAACGCCCTTGCCCATTACTAAAGATGAAAATGCCTCATCTTCAACTTGATCTAGCGAAATAGTTTTTCCTTTCATCGGCGAATTAAGCTCTATAGTCTTCTTTTCTTTGTGGGGCGTCTGATTTTGCTCTGTTTCATGCTCCAACTCAACAGATTCTTCTTTATAAAAAACAAAGGAAAAAACAAAGCCTAATACCAGTGCTATAGCCACACTTATACAAGCATGCAGAAATGAATTATCTTCACCAATATATATAGGCAATGCAAATATTGTTGAAGTACCTGCAGACCAAGCTTTGACTCCCATAATTCCTGAATAAAATCCGGCAATTCCCCCTGCTAACATCGTAGCGTACAAAGGTCGCTTATACTTTAAAGTAATTCCATATAATGCTGGTTCTGTTATTCCGCATATAGCTGTAATACCTACTGACGTTGCCAAGGTTTTTATACTTTTATTTTTTGATTTTACAGATACAGCCAGTACAGCAGCAGCTTGGGCCATATTACTTGCTAGCGCTCCTGGAGCCAATATGGTGGCATACCCAACGGAAGCTCTTTGCACAGCTTGAGCTGCACCTACACTATAATGCATTCCTGTCATGACTAATAGTGGAAAGAATCCACCCACTAAAGTAGGAACTAACCAACTTATACGCTCATTTAGAAAATTAAAGAATGTTGCTAAATAATCTCCGGCAATCGCTCCTACAGGTCCTAATATGATTAAACCAACTGGAGCAGTAATCAGTATAGTAATAATCGGAACCAAAAATGTTTTAACAGCGTTTGGTGAGATTTTTTTTGCATATTTTTCTACATAAGATTGAAAAAATACAATCAAGATAATTGGTACAACACTTGTAGAATACGTGGCTAATCTCAGAGGAATACCTAAGAAATACACTGATTCACCTAAATCTTTCAATCCAACAAATGTTGGATGAACAAGCATTCCAGCAAAAATCAATGCTAAGAAAGCACTTGTTTTAAATTTTTTAGCCGCTGAAATTGCAATAAAAAAAGGCAAATAATAAAATACTACATCTGATATCATAAATAATATTGTATATGTTTGCGAGTCAGGCGAAAGCCAACTCATTGCCGTAGCGACCGAAAGAATTGCTTTCAACATTCCGGCTCCAGCTAAAGCACCTACGATAGGAATAAAGATTCCAGCTATCGTATCAAAAAAAACTGAAATCATATTTTGTTTTGTTTGATTTTCTTCGTTTGAATTGCTTGATAATTTAGTTGTATCTATTAATTCCTGATAAACGTCCTCTACATGTGTACCAATCACTACTTGGAACTGACCACCTTTGTTTAAAACATTTACTACTCCATCATTTTCTTTAATCAATTCTTGATCTGTTAAATTGTCATCTACTAAATTAAAGCGCAATCTAGTCATACAATGAGTAACCGATTTTATATTTTTTTCACCTCCGACACCAGAAATGATTATTTTGATTAATTCTTCATATTTCATTTATATTTCCTCCTTTTTATAAAAAAACCTAAACCAACACAAATGTATTGATTTAGGTTTTGCCTGAAAAATCAGTAACAAGCCTTTTATATATTAAATTGTAACTTCTCTATTCGTAAGGCGCTGTATATGAAGCATAAAGTACAACTGTTGATCTTCATTCAATTCTTGCGTAAATTTTTTTTCTAAGTAAGCATTTATTTTTTTTACACATTCATAAGATTGTGGATATTTTGTTAAAACTTGTTCATATAAAAAATTATCGGAATTCGAAGACACCGTTTTATTTCCTATACATTCCAAATAAAATCTTATGTGTGTAACAAATCGAATGAAATTCAATGAACTTTCTTCAAATTCCATCATATAATGAACTTTTACAATATTTAAGATGTCCTGTATCGTCGCTAACTTGACTGCAACACTCGTTTTATTGGAGCGCTCTTGTTTTCCTGTTATAAAATGAAATGCAATAAATGCTGCCTCATCTTCAGGAAGATAAATTTTGTAGTCATTTTCGATCATTTTTAGGGCCAATAATGCAATTTTAAATTCTCTAGGATAAAATTTTTTTATCTCCCATAACATAGCATTAGGGATATACTCATCTTTCTTAGCTCGTATAATCATGTGATTTATATGGTCTGCTAAACCAATATAACTTCCTAACTCTGAAAAAGTTCCAAATTCTTTTTCTGCAGCTTCTATGATCCGTTTTGTAATCATCAAATGATCAATTGGTACTTTACTAATAAGTTCTTCAAAGTTCTCAATATTATTATCTGGTAGCAGAGCATAGATTTTTTCAACTTGATGTATATCAACTTTATCTCCAACACGTTTATTAAAACCTATACCATTTCCTAGTAACATTTTCTCTAATTCATTATCATCTCTAACCAAAATCACATTGTTATTGAAAATCCTTTTTACTTTCACCTCATCGCTCCTTCCATAAAAAAATACCCGAATAAAGTGAGTAAAACTCACTTTATTCGGGTATTGCCTAATTTACTAGTAACAAGCCCTATGCCGTCATGATAGCAAGCGTTTTCTGATTTGTCAACCTAATAAATATTATTATCAAATACAGAAAATAGCAGGATGCATTATTTTATCGTCTTCATCAAACTAGTCAAATTATCTTCCATGATCGATAGATAAGTCACACCATTATCCAGATCCGCTTGGCTAATACCTTCAATTGGATTTAACACTTCGGTCGCAACACCCGTTTCATCTGCTAATGCTTCGGCAACTTTCGATGATGCTGTTTCTTCAAAGTAGATGATTGACAGGTCGTGATCCTCAACAAATGTTTTTAGTGCAGCAAGTCTTGCTGCACTTGGTTCCTCTTCAGGAGAAATCCCTGAAATTGCCTCTTGGGTCAATCCATATTCTTTTGCCAGATATCCGAACGCTGCGTGTTGCGTCACAAAAGAGCGTTGGGTAGCATTGTCAAATGCTGCTTGATATTTTTTGTCTAGGTCAGTTAATTTTGCAATATACGCCTCCGCATTTTTTTCAAACACATCTGCTTTATCCGGGAATTGATCCGTTAAACCGGCAGTGATCGTTTCGACTTCCTGTTTTGCAAGAACTGGATCTAACCATACATGGGGATCAAGTTCTCCAGCCTCTTCACTGGCGCCATCACTTTCAGACAATGTAATGCCTTCAGCTGCTTGGATCACTTTCGTTTTGTCTGTATCCACTGTGTCCAACCCATTGGCTGCCCATCCTTCCAATGCATCACTATTGTATACAAAAACATCTGCATCAGTGATTTTCGTCATGTCTTGTGCACTGGGTTCATATTCATGAGGTTCGTTCCCCGCAGGGATCAATAAGGTGACATCACCTTCATCTCCAACGACAGCTTTGGTAAACTCATACATCGGGTAGAATGTTGTCACAACATTGATTGTGTCATCATTTTTTGTGCTGCTTGCTGATGAAGCTGTGCCTTGCGTGCCGCAGGCAGCAAAGATACTGGTTGAAAATAAAAGTGCCGCAGCAAATATCCATTTTTTCATAGGTTTTCCTTCAATCTATATAGGTTTTGTCAACCTGTCGGATGATCGGCAGATCAATAGATGAAATAATCCTCTGCACCAGATTGCTTGATTTCGATCACCAATTTATGGGGCAAGCAAATACTTGTTTGTCCGTTCTTTGAGATCCAACCCGTCTTGACGGCAATCTGATCGGGGCTATTGTCCTCCTTCACACGAATACGACCATCATCGATCTCAATAATATTGTATTGCCCTTCTGCAGGATAGTAGCTTTTTTCTAAGGTTGAAAGCGCGTCTAAATTAAAGCGATCGACTTCTTGACCGTTGATTCGGATGACCGCATAACGATCGCCGGTCTGGCTTTGCGCTTGGGTTTGAAACAACACAAAGGGCAAAAATGAACCCATGATCAATAGGAGGATGATCAAATAATCGTAAGGTCGCAAGATGCGCAAAAATCCTCTAGCGGTCTGTTTCATTGGGCACCTCGTTGTCTATCCATGGGTTGGAAACTCTGTAGAAAGACGGTCTTCAAAGAAGGCCGTTAAGTCAATGGTTTCTTCATCGCTAAATGCTTCATGTTCCCACTGATCAAGAATGTTTTCTTGCAAAGACAGGTCCATTTCCCAAAAGTGATCGATTTTTTTGAAATGTTTGGCATCAAATTTTTTGAAAACAGGATATAATGCTAAAAATCCTTCAAAATCCAAATCCCAGTCTTCGGTATAGTCTTTGACATAGCCTTCAGACAAAGCCGCTTCTGTCGGATCCCCGTTTTCTTGGATCAAGCCTGCTTGATAGAAATGACGATAGATATCTTCTTTTGTCAGACTAGAATCAAACTTCTTGCTATGGCGGTATGCTTCTTCGATAAGTGCTGGATAGATAATCTGCATGTGCATCCTGCTTTCTTTAGTATAATGAAGCGCAAAAGCTATTTCGGTGTGATCGGGTTTTGCGCTTTGTATTCTTTCAAGGATACATGGTGACTCCGTTTGTAAGTCCCTGTGGAACCATCGAATGAAATAGCTGGACTTGCTACTTTGTAGTGAATACGTCGTTTATTTTTCTTTGCTTTAGACGTTTTTCTTGCTGGAACTGCCATTTGTTTTCCTTCTTTCTATACAGTTAATTGCTTTTCTTTTTGTTGCGTTTGACGTCATGTATGATTTTCAATGCGCGTTTTCGCGTTTTGATATTGGGGCTTTTCAATCGTCGATATGCGCTGGACAAGTCTGTTTTTTCCATGAGGTGTCCTCCTTATTGAATCTTACCAGCTGGCTTTTTTGATGCCAGGAATTTGGCCTAGATGGGCATATTTACGGAAATTGACCCGTGACATGCCAAATTTGTTCATATAGCCTCGAGGACGGCCATCGATCATATCCCGTTTTTTCAAACGATTTGGATTTGAGGCGATTGGCAGTTTGGCTAACCCTGCATAATCTTTGGCTTCTTTTAATGCCATGCGTTGTGCACGATATTGTTCAACGAGTTCGACTTGCTTGTTATATTTTGAGATTTTAGATTTCTTTGCCATGTAAAACGATCCTCTCTATTTTTTGATTTCTCGAAAGATTGCCTTGCGTCTTAATTTTGGGGAATATTTCTTTAATTCTAAACGTTCTGGTGTGTTGCGTTGATTTTTATTTGTTAAATACAGTCTTTCACCTGTTTCCACACACGCTAAAATAATATTGTTTCGCATCCGTCTGCTCCTTCCATCGACTTTTATTCATTTCAAAAAGACAAACTGTAACAATTACGTTTTGAATCATAGCACATTTATTTATCCAGTTCAAGTATAAAAAATATTTTTTTGTTATTTAACAAGTGATGGACTTTTCATATGAGTGATTGGTCTGTTGTTTATCCAAAACAGCAATCGGTAGAAAGAAAAAAACACCTGTACCTTAATGGACAGATGTTCTTTTATGCTAGATGCGATTGAGTGAATCAGTTGTTATCTTATACATATATTCTTCCTGTTTCGTTTTCTAGATTCTATTTTTTTCATTATAGCAAACATTGGTGCTAGATATATTCTATCTATAGATTGCTTATCTCAATAATGAAAGCCCTGAACATTACCGACTTCCTCAAATCCGGCTAAACTCCCTTTTTCTGATAGGATCTCTTGACCATTTTGCGTAAGAGTAACCCGAATAGTGGTACGTGCATGCTCTCTAATGATTCGGCTCATTTCTCCACGCATAGGTGCTTGAAGCGCATGTCCAGTATCTGTGGCGATCTCAATGGTCATTTGCAAGCGCTTTTGTGAGATCTGCAGGATCAGCTTCTCTTGTTTGCGCACAATACTTGTTATTTTTCCTCCATGGTAAGTCGCAAATCGATATTCTTTTGTTCCAATCTGCAGGACACAAATCAGCCCCAGAAACGATAGACCTAAAAAAGGAATATTCGCTGCTGAAAAAAACAAACGCATCTTATCTTGACTAAACTGATTGCATTGTACCCATACATAAGCATCCGGAAATGAGCTTCCCCAATCTTTTTCAATATAGCCTTTGCCATTATCAAAATCGATCACCGCATCTGCCCATGTCAACGATCCCGAAACCACGTGTTCCATGCTTAAGATGCCATGATAGCATGCCATAAAAGACAGATAAGAAAAAGGGCCCATGACACTAGGTGAATAGACGGAACGCTTGATGGCATGCAGATCATGATAAATGAGATGTCCTTTGATCGTCAGTTCATCACTGTGCAAGTCAATTACTAACCCATTCATACTAAAAACATTATTGCCGATCTTGATTTCTTGGTTTGATTCATCTATCTTTAGTGCATCATCTGGGAAAGAAAAATAATGGGAAGACGTTTGGCTGATCACTTGAACAAAAATCTGTTTTTTTCCGTACGCATCAATCGAGATGCCAGGAATAAAGGCGTACACTTGTGCATTGATTTGGTGTTTAAAATACCAACCTTCAAAGAAGCCCCGCGTTTGGTCTTGGACATGAAAAAATCGATCGGTTGAAATCATCTAGAATAATCCCCTATCTTTTTCTTCAGTGTATCATGAATGGTCAAAAAAACAGTGATCGAGCTACGCCACCTGCGATTATTTTCTGACCTAATCAATAAACCCCATTTGATGTGTCCTTAGGCACACCAAATGGGGGTTGATTCTACGAGTAGCTATTCTCTTATTTCATCCCTCTTTGATACGATCCATTATAAGCTGTAAATGTCGGATCATGTAAGTCAACAGCCGCTTGTGCCAACCAATTGACCTGGTTGAGCAGGCTTCTTCCTTGTAAGATCAAATCGGCTTCACCAGATTGCAGGATATGCTCGCACAATGCTGGGTTATCTAACAAGCCAACAGCCGCTACTGGTATACTGACAGCTTGCTTCATTGCCGCAGCATAGGGTACTTGGTACCCATCATAAATCGGAATCGTCGGTTTCTTATCCAATAATCCACCAGTAGAAATATCTAGACAGTCGATCCCATCCGCTTCTAACCATTGGCCAATTTGCTGCCAATCAGCAATCGAGTTCTGGCGACCTTCATCTTCAAAATCTGTTAAAGATAAACGCATCCACAGTGAGCCCTTGAATGAAGCACGTACGGCAACAACGATTTCTTTCACGAAACGATAGCGATTTTCCAGTGATCCACCATATTGATCTTTTCGTTGATTCACCAATGGCGATAGAAATTGACTCAACAAATAACCATGTGCCCCATGCAGTTCGATCATATCGACTCCAGACGCAGCGGCTCTTTTGCAAGCAGCAACAAATGCCGCTTGCACATCGTTGATATCTGACAGTGTCATGTCATGCGGCATTGGATACGTATCGCTAAAGGCTAATGCAGAAGGCGCGAGTGGTGTGACCGCATCTGTGGCTTTACGCCCTGCATGACTGATCTGGATTCCTGCTTTACTGCCAAAATTTTGAATCAACGATATCAATTTGGTTAATTCATTTTGTTGCTGATCATTCCATAAGCCTAAATCTTGATTGGTGATTCGTCCGTCCGGCGCAACAGCGGTTGCCTCAATCACCACTAGACCAACTTTGCTCAGTGCCCGTGCACCATAATGTACCAGGTGAAACGGTGTGATGACCCCATCTTCCTTCTTCACTTCGTACATACACATCGGCGACATCACCACGCGATTTGCTAAGGTTAATTTGGGGATCTCCACAGAGGATAATAATTTTGACATCTACTCACTCCTTGATTGACTTGAGATGTATGAAAAAACAGTAAAAAAAACAAGCATCTACACGCTTGCATCCAAATCTACTAGGTTCTCTTTCTATCTTTATTATACTATATTATACCATGAATAAATAGACTGGTAATTTTACAGTATCCTCGTATAATAAACCATACCTCTACCAAAGGATGTGTCTGCATGAATCAAATGATGGAAGAACAGCAACACTTGACATTCGTGTATCAAAAATTATTGGCCCAAAAAGAAGCACTGACACACTTGATTGCCACTCAAACCTCTGCGCAATTACAAGATCTGCGGCAAGTGGGTTCCGACATTCGCTTGAACTTTGATAGTATCACCGACAGTTTAGATACCTATGCAGCAATTGAAAATAAAAATCGTGAAATCGATCAAATGAAATTATTGTTAGCATCGGCCCAAAACGAATTAAATAAAATCAATCGATTACTCAAGCGACCTTTTTTCGGCAAACTGTCTTTGCGTTTTGTGGATGAAACAGAAGAAGATGCATTTTACATTGGTGTTAACGGATTCACTGATGAAAAAAAGAGCGCTTGATCTACGATTGGCGCTCCCCAATCGCTGCTGTTTTTTATGAGAATAATCAAGAACTGACCGCTTATCAAGTCAATGGTGAAACTATAGCTGTTCACAGAGCAAAGGGACTTGAATATCAGCATGTACTTTTATACAACGTGAACAATGCAAACTATCAGTCAGAATTAGAGCAGCGTGTCCTTTATACAGCTATTTCTAGAGCCACTGAAACCTTGACCATCACATCCAAAGAGGCTTTGAGTGATTTGGTCATGTTCGCAAAAAAACCTCAACGATTGTTGAGGTTTTTTGAATGATTTGTATTAACGATGGATATACGTGTAACCTGATGCACTCATTGTTGCTGTATTCGGGCCGCCAGGAGAGTCAAATCCCATACCGCCTTGAGAGATTGTAATCGTGTTGCTTGCAGCATCATAAGATTCTACATAGGCCACGTGACCATAAGCGCTACTTGCATTCCAAGTTCCACCTACTGATTGACCAGCTGCAAATACGACAACTGCGCCTGCTGCTGGAGTACCATTTACAGTATAGCCGTCAGCTGCTGCAGATGCGCCCCATTGTGCGCCATTGCCCCAATAAGTACCTACCCAAGGTGCACGATTTTTCACATACCATGTACATTGGCCCCAGGCATACATGTTGCCTGAACTTGAGTGATCCGTACCGCCGCTTGATGAAGTATTGCCTGTTGAGGCAGAACTATCATCAGATGAGCCAGCAGAGCTATTGCTTGAAGAGCTGTTGCTTGAAGAACTGCTGTTAGATGAACTATTGCTCGATGAAGAGCTGCTATTTGACGTACTGCTTGAAGCACTTGATGTGCTGCTTGCTGTTGAATTGCTTGTAGCCGTTTCAGTGACTGCTGACGCTTCATCTGCTGCTTGCGCTTGGGCTTCTTTCAAAGCTTGTGCTTGCGCTTCTTCTTCAGCTTTGGCTTTCGCTGCTGCTTCTTGTTGTTCTTTCAACACACGTGCTTTTTCAGCTTCTGCTTCTTCTTTTTTCTTCGTCAATGCATCTTTGTCTTTTTCAGCTGTCGCTTGTTCAGCAGCTAAATCAGCTTTCAATACATTTAAATCTGCTTGTTTCGCAGCAATCGCATTTTTTTGATCAGTCAGTTCTGCTTGGTTTGCAGCAACTTCTTGAATTTTGCTTTCGTTTTCTTTGACTTTGTCTTCGACGTCTTGCTGGTCTTGTTTTTGTTGTTCTACAAGATCATTGTTTGCATTGACGATCGTTGTCATCGCTTGTACACGGCCGATCACATCTGTTAACGAATCTGCTTCTAGTACAGCGTCAATGAAGTTTGTGCTTTGTCCATTCACTTGCACGTCACGTGCTTGTTTTTGGATAGCTTCTTCACGTTTTGCGATGCGTAATTTAAGCGTCGCGATTTTGTCTTGCAACTTTTCTGCTTCATTCCCTAATTCAACTTGTTTGGCTTCTAAAGCAGTGACTTTAGCGCCCACAGTTTCAATTTCTGCTTCTAGAGAATCGATCTGTGATTGTGCGTCAGCTTGTTGACCTTTTAAAGAATCAATCTTTTGGTCTTGCTGCTCGATTTGATCATCAATGGTATCTGCTAATGCTAAGCTAGGTGCTGCAACGGCTGTAAGTGTCAATGAACACACCATCAATGCTGATAACAAACTTTTCTTCACTCGTTTTTCCTCCGACTGGCTCTTTGATTGACAGATATTCTGTCTTTATAAAAACTTAATCTTATCTAAGAAAGTTTAACATTCGTTTTTAACGACAAATGAATTCTACCATAAGCATATGACACACAGATAAAGGAAATGTTACAAAAATATTTCAATCCTATGTATATAAAAGCAACATTAAAAAAAACAAATCACAAAAGCTGTTAAATCAATATTTCGGCCTCAATAACCCTTGTTTTCTATATTTTGTTCAAGAAAAAAATACTTGGCATTTTTTCGTTTTTTTATATCCAATAGAACACTTCAAACGCAATACCTACAATAGAAGTAATGAAAAAATGGCATTATTTTAATCGTTTTATTCTCTCAAAGATAAAGCAACACATAAACCTTTTAAGTGACATTTCAGTAATCAATTTCTATAATGAATAAAAAACAAAAGGAGCCTCAAATGTTCAAAAAAAACAAACGCTTCGGATGGATCCTAGGTTTAATGAGCATCATTGCCCTTGTGACAGGCATTTTTTTTACACAGCGATCAGCGAAGTCAAGTGACATGCTTATCAATGATACGCAGGCTGAATTTTGGTTGTTAAGTGATCTTCACTTTCTGTCTGCCTCACTGCATGATGATGGAGAAGCTTTTCAACAATTCTCCGAAAGTGCGGCTGGAAAAGAAATGCAGTATCAAACAGAATCAGTTACAGCTTTTGTTGACGAAGCTTTGAAACATAAACCAACTGGCATTATTTTGACTGGTGATATGACACTGAATGGCGAAAAAACCAGTGCCGAAGAATTAAGTACATTGCTTGCACCTTTACAAGAAGCCGGCATCATGGTACTGGCCATTCCAGGTAATCATGAGATCCATAATGGTTGGGCCCGTGCATTTGCAAAAGACAAGGAATACTATGCGGATCAATTGAGTACAGACGATTTCAAAAGTATTTTTGCGGAAGGGTTTGAGAAAGCCAATAGTCTAGACAAAACCTCTTTAAGCTACAGTATCAATCTAAACGACAGCTATCGCCTATTCTTGTTGGATTCATGTATCTATGATTCAGATGTGAATTGGGATGATCCAACAACAAATGGAGAGCTGAAAGAAAGTACATTGGCGTGGCTGAAAGACCAATTAGAAGATACCAAGCAAGCTGGGCAAACGCCATTGATATTTTTGCATCATAATCTTTATGCCCACAATGATTTGTTGACGGAAGGATATGTATTGGACAATGCGGATGAGGCACTGGCGCTCTTCGATGCATTCGATGTCCCAGCGGCTTTCTCCGGCCATATCCATATTCAAGATATCGAAGAAAAAGAACAGGCACTGACCGAAGTCGTTACCGGTTCTTATAGTACAGAGAACTTAGGATATGGTGTCTTAACACTATCTAAAGATCAAATCAACTATCAAGTACAAACGATCGATTTGAACACATGGGCAGTATCTACAGAACAAACAGATGAAAATTTACTAAACTATACAACTTATCAATCGGAGGTTTTCTCAAAAAGCACCGACGAAATGGTACGAGAACAACTGGGTTCTGTCAGTGAATTGAGTGATCAGCAAATCAGCGAAATATGTACCTTTATTGATACTTTGAACAAAGCACTGTTTACTGGACATGATCAATACACAGCAGAGCAAATTCAGGTGATCAAATCATCTGATGCGTATCAATTGCTTACAACTTACTCGTACTTTTTAAAACAATATACTGATTCCTTATTAACTGACAAAACCCCAGATCAATCTGTCACGATCTCAATCCCCTTATCCAATTAGCCTAACTAGTCTAAAAAGCCCTAAAATGAACGATAGCCTTCACATGTGTCCATGTGAAGGCTATCTGACGAGTCAATATTTATTCGTTGAAAGTTGCAGCTTACTATTACTACTATTAATCATTTCTCATTTAAACGATACAATCCCTAACCTCTATTGTATCCTTGTAACTCTGAAGTTACGCCAGGTTTGAATAAATTTCTTCAAAACAAGTAACGTGTGGTACAAAAATATTTGTCGCGTATATGTATTATAACACAAATCACAAAAGAAAGCATCTTCTCTGCTGCAACGGATGCAAAAGAAGATTAGCTATCTAATTCCGTATAGCGGACGACCGTTTTAAAATTGATCATTGCTTTTGAAGGACTCTCGATGATGCGGATGACTGCTGTATTCTCCAACATATTTTCAATGAGGCCTTGATGCGTTTCGCCTCTAAAGCTAAATCGGATACTTTGGCCGATCGAGAATGCGCCTCCAGACTGTGAAGGCTGCGGTGCTTTGAATCCATATGTATTCGCCATAGGTTTGTTTACTCCTTTTAACTAAAAAAAGAGAAGATCGTTTCCGATCTTCTCTTAAAGTTTCATTTACGCTTTAACGATGTTTGTTGCTTGTAAGCCGCGTTGGCCTTCTTCAACGTCGAAAGTCACTGCTTGACCTTCTTCTAAAGTTTTGAAACCGTCGCCTTGGATAGCTGAAAAGTGAGCAAATACATCATTGCCGTCTTCACCTGTAATAAATCCAAAACCTTTATCTGCATTAAACCATTTTACTGTACCGTTATTCATAAACGTATACCTCCATATTACACATCGACTGTGTTTATTTTTGTAATAGAAAATGATGTGTAATTGAAGTGTGTATCAAAAAAAAGATAAACAAGTATTAACATATCAGAACTTTACTTAGCTATCATAACATGCCTATCTAGAAATAGCAATGGTCTTTTTGCGAGGTCTGTGTTTGATAAGGAATTCTTATGAATTAGAGGTTTGCGCCATTCGATGCAATGACCTCTTTGTACCAATCAAATGAGGCTTTCTTAGATCGTTCTTTTGTGCCATTCCCTGCATCGTCTTGATCCACATAGATAAATCCATATCTTTTTGACATTTGTGACGTTGACGCACTGACAATATCGATACACCCCCAAGCTGTATACCCAAAGACATCGACACCATCATGCAATGCTTCATTGATTTGCTGGATGTGTTGGCGTAAATAATCGATACGATACGAATCATTGATGGTGCCATCCGATGCCAAAGTATCTTCTGCACCTAACCCATTTTCGGCAACGAAAAGTGGTTTTTGATAACGATCGTATAATTGATTCAAGGCTGTCCGCAACCCTTTAGGATCAATTTGCCATCCCCATTTACTGCTAGGTAAATAAGGATTTTTGATACCACCTGTGATCAGATTGCCAACTGCACTTTCAAGTCGTTCAGGATGCGCACTGACAGCACTGGACATGTAATAACTAAAGGAAATAAAATCGACGGGATTCTCACGAATCACTGCCAAATCTCCATCTTCTATTGCAAGTATGACAGATTTTTCTTCGAACATGCGTTTCGCATAGGCAGGGTAATAGCCTCGCGCTTGTACATCGCTAAAGAATAAAGATGTGCGCTGCTGCTCAACTGTTTTTTGAATATCATCGGGATCGCAGCTATACGGTGTCAACAGCTGATAACTGATCATACAACCTACCTGGGCATCAGGGATCACGCGATGAATATAGGCAGTTGCCTTGGCACTCGCAACGAATTGATGGTGTGCACCTTGATATTTATCTTGCTCGATATGTGGATGCCCTTCTTCGATGATGCCGACACTCACATAAGGATGATGTTTCACGCAATTGATTTCATTGAAGGTTACCCAATACTTGACTTTATCTCGGTAACGATCAACCACTGTTTCGGCAAAGCGAACATAAAAATCGATGATTTGACGATTTGGCCATCCGCCATAATGCGTGACTAAGTACAATGGCATTTCATAATGAGAGAGGGAGACCAGCGGCTCAATCCCATATTTCAAACATTCATCAAAAACAGCATCATAAAATGCTAAACCAGCTTCATTCGGAACAAGTTCGTCTCCCTTAGGAAAAATACGGGTCCAAGCAATCGACATCCGATACGTTTTAAACCCCATCTCCGCAAATAATCGAATATCCTCTTTGAAGTGATGATAGAAATCAACCCCGTGTCGTTTTGGATAATATTTTTTACTTTCGGGATCTTGTGCTTCCTCTACTTGCTTATGGGTCATCATGTGCCATTGATCCGTCCAATGTTCTTTCGGCATATCGCCATCGAAAATATAGACATCTGATACAGATAAGCCTTTTCCATCAATATCTGAACCGCCTTCTACTTGGTTCGCGGCTGTAGCACCGCCCCATAGGAAATCTTTTGGAAAATAACTTTTCATATTAATCAGCCTCCTTCACATATGCACGATAATCTAGGTGGTCTCCATTTGACTCGATCACTTGTTTGTAATAATCAAAACTTGCCTTTTTATGTCGGGATAAATCACCGCTGCCATCGTTTTGTTTATCCACATAAATGAACCCATACCGTTTTTCCATTTCGCCAGTTCCTGCAGAAACGATATCGATAGGCCCCCACCAAGTATAGCCGATGATCGTTGCGCCATCTTTGATAGATTCAGCCATCGCTGCCACATGATCTTGTAAGTAAATCATTCGTTCCTCATCAATGATCCGTCCATCTTCTTGCACGATATCTTTTAGTCCGATTCCATTTTCAACAATAAACAGCGGTTTTTGATAACGATCTGTCAATTCACTGCACACATAACGAAGTGCCAATGGATCGATTGGCCACCCCCATGCGGTTTCTTTCAAATATGGATTTTTCTTCCCTAAAAGACCACCGGTATTGCCAAGAATTTTCATGCCCGCTTCATGTAGCGAACTCCGATAGAAACTAAAACCAAGGTAATCGCACACACCCGCTTTGATCAAAGCCAAATCTTCATCTGTGATATCTAGCGTTAATTGATTGTCCGCCACAATACGGTCAAAATATTCAGGATACGCACCACGCAATTGTACATCACTATAGAACAACGAGCGTCTGCGTAGTTGATAGGATTCGAAAACATCTTGCGGGTTGCATGTCGCCGGATAAATAGGACTAAGAGAGAGCATACAGCCAATTTGATTGTCTGGATCCACTTTTTTGCCGTTTAGAACTGCCTTGGCACTGGCAACAAACATATTATGACTCGCCTGATACAATGCGTTCAATTTTTCTTCCTCATTGTTAAAAGCAAAGACATCAATACCTGCGGCCAACAAAGGAATCGTATGGGTATGATTGATTTCGTTGAATGTCATCCAGTACTTTACTTTTCCTTGATAACGTTCAAACACCACTTTTGTATAACGATCGAAAAATTCAATCAACGCACGATTTTTCCATCCGCCATATGCTTTAACTAGATGCAACGGGGTTTCGAAATGGGCAAGTGTCACAACTGGCTCAATCCCTTTGGCTAGCAATGCATCAAAAAGCGCATCATAAAATTGCAGCCCCGCTTCGTTGGGTTCCGTTTCATCTCCTTTCGGAAAGATACGACTCCAGGCAATCGATGTGCGCAGACATTTTAGGCCCATGTCTGCAAACAACTCAATATCTTCTGGATAACGATGGTAGAAATCAATGGCTTCATGACTCGGATAAAAGTTGTTTTCATCCATATCTAACGACACTTTTTCGATTCTCTTTTCCCCAACTGGCAAGATGTCAGCCACGCTTAACCCCTTGCCATCTTCCAAATAAGCCCCTTCTGCTTGATTGGCGGCAATGGCGCCACCCCATAGGAAATCTTTTGGAAAAACACTCATGATATCGCTCCTTTAAGTAAATCGTTGGTGACAAATGCTGTCACTTCTTTATTGTTCTGGTCTACTATCGCCAACGCGTCTTCTTTCACTTCGCTCGTGAAGACCAGCATCGTGGTTGGATCATAGTTTTTGTCGACGATAGCAGATAGATCAAATGTACCGATCGTTTGATCTTTGATCACCTGATCCCCCTGTTTGATTGTCATATTGAAAATCCCTTTCGGCAAATCTACCGTATCCAATCCAATATGAACCAATACTTCAGTCCCTTGGTTTGATTGAATGCCGAATGCGTGCCCAGTCGGAAATACGGTCACGACTTCACCAGAAATTGGTGCAAAAACGGTCCCTGACGTCGGATAAACAGCCAATCCATCCCCCATTGCGCGAGAAGAAAATACTTCATCCTTCACATCATCCAATGTAATGACTTCCCCACTAACTGGTGTGACAACTTGCAAACCGTCACTGTCGCTAGTCAAATCTTGCTCTGGTGCTTCATCAAAACCGATGATATACGTCAAGATCGCGGTACCAAAGAATGCCGCCGCAATCCCAATCACATAATAAACAAACGTATCGCCGAAGAATGCAGGCAGCGTAGTCAACGCGGGAAATACATAGACGATGGCTTTGGTCTGCATCATTCCCATAAATCCCCCTGCGATCGCGCCAACAATGACTTGTGCTATCAAGGGTTTCTTTAATTTAACGGATAGCCCATAGACAATCGGTTCTGTGATGCCCCCTAATAATGCTGGCAGCAAGGAAGATAGCGCCAGACTTTTGGTATCTTTTCGTTTAGAGCGTAAGAAAACACCTAACGCTACACCTGCACTGGCAAAAGTTGCTGCTGCAATCATTGGACGTAACGTATCATACCCGTAAGTCGCCAAATTGTTGACCATGATTGGTACAACACCCCAATGAATGCCGATCATCACTAAGAAGGTCCAACCTCCCCCAATCAAGACACCTGCCAACAAACCACTCTTGTCACTGATAAAGTTCATGACATTTCCTAATCCATCACCTAACATCACGCCGACCGGACCGATAATCAGCACAGTCAAAGGAACCATGATCAATAACGCCACTAAAGATAGCGCAAAGATCTCAATACTCTTTGGAATCACACGTTTTAACAATTTCTCCAATTGACTGTAGACATAAATAGATACGATTGCTGGAATCACTGTTCCTGAATATCCCATTAGCACTGCGGGAATCCCAAAGAAATCAACGGTTGCGCCATTCTCAGTCACCATCGCCGTAAAATTGGGTTCTAATAAAGCTGCCACGATCGCCAAAGAAATGAACATATTCGCTTTAAATATACGCGCAGCGCTGATTGCTAAAAATAAAGGCAAGAAATAAAAAACACTATTCCCAGCTGCTGCTAAAATTTTATACGTACTACCTTCTGCGTCCATCAAGTGATAGGTTGTAAAAACGACCAACAATGCTTTCAACATCCCAGCACCGGCAAGTGCAACAATGATTGGATTAAAAATTGCAGATAAGACATTGAAAAAGCGAACAAACAGATTCCCTTGATTTTCTGTCTCCTCATCGGTTGTTTCACTTTCTAAGGCATTTTGTATCGTATATTTCTTCATTATAGTTTGGAAGACATCTGCCACATGGTTGCCAATGACTACTTGAAATTGTCCATTGCCTTCAATGACAGATAAGACCCCATCCAGTTGTTGAATCGATTCTTTGTGTTGTCTAGCCACATCGACATCTTTTAATTTAAAACGCAATCTCGTAATACAGTGATATAGACTCACTATATTTTGCTCTCCACCAACCTGTGCTATAATTTCATCAGCAAGTTTTGAATAATCTTTTGCCAAATGACTCACTCCTATTTTCAAATTATAAAGCGCTTTATGTACACAATATAGCAGACTTTCTGTCTAAAGATTGGAAAGTTCGCAATTTGGAAACTGCTTACAAGAAAGGATTTTTTTATGGGACTGCTCATCATTCGTTTATTAAATTTATTGAACAATGCCCCCGCTAATTCAACCAACTATTTTATAGGATTGACGATGATCAATCATTATGAAGCAATCAAAACAATGAGTATCGGAGAATTCGCGGACTTATGCCATGTGTCAAAATCAACCGTATCAAAGTTTGCCAGGACCCTCGGTTTTGATGATTACAGCGATTTAAAAGACAATGCAGCATTTGTCGAAAATCGCTTCAACAATCCATTGAATTATCGTTCAAACATTCTTTTTGCTATGGAACAAGACGGCATTGAACCATACTTCGATGCTGTGATCAAGGATATGCTGTATTTAAAAGAACATTTGGACATGCCTGCGATCAAACGATTTGCCCAAGCAATTTATGATCATAAAACAGTATTTGCTTTCGGCATTTTATTTTCTGAATCTGCGGCAATCGATTTTCAATTCAAATTGGCTTATAACGGAAAATTTATCCGGACATTTCAAGATGATATCGTACAAGAAGAATTGATCAAATCTGCGGATGAGGATGCATTATTTATTATTTTCACCAATTCCGGTGATTATTTGACCAAGCAGCAAATCCGCAACGGCACACCTAGAAAAGATTTTTTCGTGCGCACAAAAGCAACAGTCATGGTCATTACTTCCAATCCTGCAATTTCAGATTTTTCATTTGTTGATGATGTACTGGTCTTTCCTCATCAAACCAACTATCAAACACATGCCTATATGTATCAAATGATCACTGATTTGATTGTTTCCTCATTCAAAAGGATCAATGAAGCCTAATAAGCGATTTTTCGCTTATTTTTTTTATTTACCCTGATATTTATTAAATTTCTCCTCATTTATGTTTTTTGTTTCACAAACTTACCACGTGTATGGTATAATCATTTTGTTTTTAAGAAAACTATGGGATTACAAAGGAGAAGGAATCATGAAAAAAACAAAAATTACTTTACTTGCTGCAACATTACTTATGGGAGGTTCATTATTAGCTGCATGTAGTTCAGATAGCGATACAAGCGCTAGCTCAAGTGCAGATACAACTGCATCTACTGCTACAACTGAATCAACTGACGATGTTGTATCTACTGCTTCAATAAGTGACCAAACTTCAGTGATCGAAAAAGCTTTAAGCGCTGACGGAAACTGGATCGTTGCTGTGACTGATGATATGACTTTCGATGCTGATGTTACTGTTGATGGCGAGTTCCACGATAAAGGCGATGACACAAGCGACATCTACCGTAAATTTGCTTTATACTCACAAGACGATGACCGCAACGTAACAGCTGAATACACAGTGACTGTACCTAAATTGGTAGTAAACTCTGAAAACTTCAATATTGTTCACGGTGTCATCAAAGGTGATATCGAAGTCAATGCAAACGGCTTTGTATTGAACGGTGCCAAAGTTGAAGGAAATGTAACTTTCACTTCTCAAGAATTCCAAGATTCAGCAACACTTGACGAAGAAGGCGCTTCTGTAACTGGCGATGTAACAGTTAGCGAATAATTGATTTTTATGTGAAATAGATTTTCATATAACGAAGATAGCAAGGACACCCACTTGTCCTTGCTATCTTTTTTTGTTTTTTTATCATTCTTCGTATCCGTTTACAGCACTAACATTGTGTAAGTAAGAACAAGAATAATCAAAAAAAGAACTTGCAAGTGCAAGCTCTTTTTTTTGATTATTCTTCGATCGATGCCCATTTGTAATCATATTGTGCGCCGGCACCATGGGATACCACACCTTTAACTTTTGGTGCACGTAAATGTGCTTCCACGTTTTGATAAACAGGTGTCACACCTTGTTGATCCATGATGATTTTTTCAGCGTCTAACAGATTTTGCCAACGAGCTTCTGGGTCTCCTGCATTGGTTGACGCTGACGCCTTAACAGCTGCATCGTAATCTTCATTGCTCCATTGACCACGGTTATAAGAATTACCTGTGACAAATAGATCAGTAAAGCTGCTTGCATCTGCATAGTCAGCACCCCATCCACCCATCACAACATCAAAATCGCCTGTATTTGAACGATCCAAACGTACGGAGAATGGTACTGGGCTTAGTGAGATCGTCACGCCATCTAATGTGTCTTGCACAGCGCTTTGAATGTATTCAATGACTTTCTTCGTAGAGTCCGTATCAGATGCTAAGATTTCAAAATCAAGAGAGTCGATCCCTAATTCTGATTTAGCTGTTTCCCAATACTCTTTCGCTTTGTCTTGATCATATTCGATGACACTGCCAGCTTCATCGACAAAGTCTGTATTATCAGATGGACTAAATGTCATCCCTGATGGAACCAGTCCTGTTGAGGCAAGTGAACCATCCCCTAAAATCGATGTAACCAAAGCATCGCGATCAATCGCATAAGAGATTGCTTTACGCAGATTTTCGTTGCGGAAAGGAGAATCTTCATCGATTTGGTTATATTCTAGGTAAGATGTCCGTGCCAATGGTTCAGATACAAACGCTTCATCGTTCGCCATTTGTTGTGCCAATTCACCGGTTAAAATCACATCATCTGCTTGGCCATCTTGGAATAGATTCAATGACGTTGCAGATTCTTTGACTACGCTGACATTGATGGTATCAAGTTTGACACTATCTTTATCCCAGTATTGATCATTCTTTTCATAAGCCCATTCTGTATCCGTACCAGGACCATCAAATCCACTAAGAACAAAAGGTCCATTATAGACAGAATTGTCACTTGTTTGCGCATATTGATCGCCATTTTCTTCAACCACCGCTTGACTTTGCGGGAAGAAAGATGGGAATGCCAATAAGTAAGGGAAATACGGTGTTGGCGTATTCAGTGTAATTTCTAATTCATAGTCACTGACTGCTTTGATGCCTAATTCGGATGCATCCGCATCCCCTGCTGTAATTGCTTCAGCGTTTGCAACAGGTGCAAACAAATACGCATACTCAGATCCAGTTTCAGCACTCACAGTGCGTTGCCAGCCATATACATAGTCAGCTGCGGTCACTGGCTCTCCATTAGACCATTTCGCATCTTCTCTTAATTTCAATGTATAGGTTAAGCCATCATCACTGACTGCTGCTAATTCTGAAGCACCTGCAGCTTCTGGCTTGCTGTCAGCATCTAATCGATATAGCCCTTCATAGACATTATTCAACGCACTAAAACTAATTGTATCTGTTGCTAATGATAAATCTGCACTAGGCATTTCTTGTTGTACAACGACATTAAACACTTGTTCTGCAGCTACCGATCCACTGCCAGATGTGTTGCTCTCTCCAGTACTGGATGTGCCTCCAGTTGAACAACCAGCTAATACGATGCCGCAGACTGCGACGATCCCATATCCCCACTTTTTCTTCATCCTACCTACCCCTTGCTGTTTTTCTCAATTTTCAGAATAATGATAAAACTCTGAATGTAAATAAGATTTTAATAAATAATAATTATAAAAGCAAGCTTTTTTCTCATATATTTTTTATCTAATTGCTATAATTTATTTGTAAACGTTATTTAAATGCCAAATAAAATAAAAAAACATGGAGAAAATCACTTCCTCCACGTTTTTTTATTTCAGCTGATTTTAATACATTTTGTAACTTTCCTGCGTCTGTTTGCTGTCACGCACTGCTGCAATGATCGTTGGTATGGCCCCAATTGCCGTAAATAAGTACACCATTGCTAAGTTTCCATAATATTGACTTGCTTCCAAATAACCTTCTCTGATCAAATCAGGCAAAATTCTAAAAGCATAAAACAAATCAACATCTGTATAATAGTTTGCGACACTGATCGACCAATCTATCCGATTGCCGATATAGACCATCACCAACATGATGACTGAGCTAATCAAGATGCCTTTGGTCGTCATTTTTTTACCAAGCAGCTCATATCCCTTGATTGCACAAATAGCCATGACGATACCAGAAATTGCCGCAACATACCCAAATTGTCCTAATAAAATAATTGCACCTGCACCTATCAATGACCCCAAAAAGGCGCCCACTGTTCCAGATAATACATTTTCTTTGACATTTCCTTGCTCTCTGTTTTGAATATTCACGGCTTCTTGTTGTTTTTTAAAACAATCATCGCAAAGAATCGCCGGTGCACCACTAACGGTATAAAGCGCAACAGTTGAATCACTTTTTCCGCATAATGCACAGGCATCTTGATACCCCATTTTTTGTAAAAATGCCGTAATCGTTTGTAAGGATGGTTCGAGCTTGTCCACCGTTTTAGCAACGGTCATTGCACCACGTAGTGTATAGGTCACTTGATAGCCTTGGATCACACAGTCGATGATGTCTTTTGATTCTTTCACCACTTGTTTTACTTCATCTTGTTGCGGAAGCTCCCCCGCTTTATTTAAAGAAAAATTGACTGTAAACGAATAGCTGTTGTTATTTGCTCGGATCAAGTACAGATGATAGCCTTGATACACCCCATATATGACACCGTTGTTGTGATCCACAGCCAAACCGATTGCTTCAGCAAACTTACGCAGTGTGTTCTCCTCTTTTTTATTCATTTTTCCCCCTCTTTCTACACCTAGTTTCTATACCTAAAAACGGTATAGATAAAAGTTTAAATAGAGGATAAATCTATGTCAATTAATTGGTTTATACATCTATAATCTGTCTTCTTGCAAAAAAAGCCCAGCAACAGTTTCCTGTGGCTGGACATCTTTTTATTTCACTCTCAGTGCAAAACTTGCAGTGCCAAAACCAGATTTGGCTTCCGTCACTGTATAGCCTGTACTAGGCGCATGGATATAACTTGAGTTGCTCGTAGCAATCGCTACATGATACGTATTGCCTTTTTCTCCCCAGAACAATAAATCTCCAGCTTGTGCTTGAGAAACAGGGATGATCGTGCCGGCGCTTTCCTGAGGAACGGTCCAGTCGCCAATATTTTTCCCAGTCACTTGCAAGAAAACATAGCGGGTAAAACCAGAACAATCAAACACATCTGGCCCTTTGCCACCCCATTGATATGGCGTACCTATGTATTTGCGGGCTTCAGCAACGATGGCTGCACCATTAACGCTTGTTGATACATTGGTATTGGATGAACTATTGCCAGTGTTAGACGAGCTACTGACTTCTTTGACATAGGCTGCTGTCACCCAGCCGCCGCTAGACAGCTTGTACCACGTTGCAGTGCCGCTAACAGTCGTGCCTTGTTTTTGTGCTACAGCTTTGACTGTTGCATTGCTGCTTAGGCTCGATACCACACTAGCTGTTGTAGAAGCGTCTGAACGCACGTTGATACTTGTTGTCGTTTGGAGATTTTTGCTGATAGCTTGTTCTTTCGCAGTACTCGTATTGTTATTGGTTGATGTGTTGCTTGACGTATTCCCCGAATTAGACGAATTGTTCGTTGTACTTGAGGAAACAGCTTGTGTGTAAGCTGCTGTGATCCAACCACCTGTGGATAGTTTGTACCAGATATTCGTACCACCTACAGTTGTACCGCTTTTTTGTGCGACCACTTTGACCGTTGTACTATTGCTAAGACTGCCTACAACACGCCCACTGGTAGAAGCTGAGGAACGTACATTTAAGGCACTTGTCGTTTTCACATTTTTGCTGATCGTAGTTTCGGCAGTACTTGTATTATTGTTGGATGTGTTGGTAGAAGACGAACTACTCACATTTTGGACATAAGCTGCTGTGATCCAACCGCCAGAAGACAACTTGTACCAAGTTGTATTGCCATTGACAGATGTACCGCTTTTTTGCGCGACAACTTTAACAGTTGCATTGGCACTCAAACCGCGGACAACACTGGCACTTGTTTGGGCGTTGCTTCGCACGTTCAATGCCGCCGTCGTTTTGACACTTTTTGAAATAGCAGACTCAGATGATGAAGCTGTCGACGCATTCGCTGTTGATGAAGACGAGGCAGACGTACTTTGAACATAGGCGCCAGAGATCCAACCGCCTGTGGACAGTTTATACCAAGTCGTATTGCCATTGACGGACGTACCGCTTTGTTTGGCAACTGCTTTGACCGTTGTATTTGCTGCTACACCATCAACGATCGACGCATTTGTAGAAGCAGATGCACGTACATTCAAAGATGCGGTGGTTTTAAATTGTTGATTGATCTTTGTTGCACTTGACGATTTCGACAATGTGGCTGTTGCAGAATTTGATGTGCTGCTTGTTGTTTCTGTTGCATGAACCAATGATGTAAACACACCTGATGTTGATGCAAGAGCAGCTGTGATCCCCAGTCCTTTTTGAACAAAAAGAGATCGTTTATGTTTGATTGAACGCTTGCGCATGACTTTACGAGATTCCAATTAAACACCCCCTGAAACCCCATTTTAACAAATAATCAAAATGATTGGAATTGTTTTCAACTTGTATTTTTTTACTATACCTTTAATAATACGCATTATTTTATCTTTTTCGTTATTATTATGCCTGTTTCTTTAATCTATATTGAAAAAAATCCCTGTAATCAAAGATAACAGAGATTAGCTATGTTCTTGCGGTCAAATATAGGGTTATTTTTAAATGGCCAAACGAGAATAACATTTTTTTCTGTCCCTTCTTAACGGATAGGGAACATTTACTTAAAAAAACGCAAAACAACAGCCGCACCTTCATCAGTCATAAAGAAGCAGCTGTTGTTGCTTAATGATGGATTTGTTCAACTACTTGATAGGAACGAATCACTTCTCGATCATCAAAATGGCTGATTTTCTGCCCAATCGTCTGACTTGTTTCATGTCCCTTTCCTGCAACTAAAACGATGTCCCCTGGTTGCGCGATATCTAAAGCATGAAAAATGGCTGCTTGACGATCAAGGATGATCTCATAATTCGTTCTATCCGTTTGGGCCACCATGTCCTTCGCAATCTGTTCTGGATCTTCTGATCTTGGATTATCCATGGTGAAAATGGCGCGATCTGCAATACGTAAGGCTGCTTCGGCCATCAGCGGACGCTTTGTTTTGTCCCTTTCTCCGCCACAACCAACGACACAATAGATGTTTTGTGTCGCAATTGCTTGGATCGTTTGCAGCACTTTCTCTAATCCGTCAGGAGTGTGGGCATAATCTACAATCGTTGTAACTTGTTTTTTATTTTCAACTGTTTGAAAACGACCAGTAATGGGTTTAAGTGCTGGAATCAGCGGCACCAATGTTTCAATGTCGCAGCCTAAACTTAACATGGCACCAATAGCTGCCAAAAGGTTGGCTACATTAAATTCTCCAATCAGTGCAGTAGAAACCGGATATGATTTTTCGCGAAAGGTTAACGTAAACTGTGTCTGATTGCTGGCGATACTGCAATCCACTGCTTGCAACATACCCTCACCATGACAGCCATAGGTCAACACATTGGCACTGGTCAATTGGCACAAACGCTGACCATAAGGATCATCACAATTGATCACAGCCCATTTATTGTTGAGCAGCGCTTGATTCCCTAATTGGGCAAACAATAAACTTTTGGCCTGAAAATAATTTTCCATTGTACCATGATAATCTAAATGATCTTGTGTGAGATTGGTAAACACGGCAACATCAAAATCGACACCCCATGTACGGCCACCATGCAGTCCATGCGAAGAGACTTCTATTGCAGCAACTCGCACTTTTGCTGTCACCATTTCCGCAAGCAACGCTTGCATGCATAAACTATCCGGTGTCGTGTTGATCGTCTTCATTGTTTTTTCAGCAATTCGGTTATGGATCGTGCCGATCACACCTGGTCTATCCCCAAACAAATCCACCAATTGGCTAATCAATTGCGTGACAGTCGTTTTCCCGTTCGTTCCAGTCACCCCAACCAGCTGCAACGATTGACTCGGATGTCCATAAAAAACTGCTGCAATTTGCGCCAATGCCCGTGTGGTATCAGGGACTAAAATGTAGGGAATCTCAATGTTCGATGGTACTTCTTCCACAACAGCAACGATGGCGCCATTCTCTTTTGCTTCTGCGATTTTTGTATGTCCATCCCAGTTGGCCCCACGGATGGCAACGAACAAGCTATTTTTCGCAACACTTCGGCTATCTTTGACGACCTGTTGAATGTCTAAATCTTTCACTTTTTCTGCTACAGGTGCCATCAAAAAGCAATGCTTGATCAACGTTCGTACCTTCATCATCTATCACTTCCTATATCAACTTTTGATGTTGTTTTTTCTTCTTATCAATAATTATACCATCTGAAACTTAATGACAGCTTAAACAATATGATTTATTTCACAATCGTTTTTCAAATAAAGGCGGTTAATTCAATATTTTGAGCAATTATATTTGCAAGTTTGTGAAATTATGCTATAGTGTTATTAAGAAAGAGGTGACCGTGTATGAAAACCAAGACCAAAGAAAAAGTCTATGCTGAACGCCAGCACGAATATAAAAAGAAAAAAGAAGAAATTTTCAAGAAAGCCTTAGATTCCGTACCGACCACAGACGAGAAGAAACAAAAAGCCCCGAAAAAGGAAGCGTAATGGATGATTACGTTTCTTTTTTTGGGGTGATTAGCGATTAGAAAAGGATTGTCCAATCTTTTAAGTTCACAAGTTTTTTTGGAATATATGAATGTAAAAAATGAATTCGTTTATTTTACTTATCTAAAAGATTCAACTTTTTATTTATTTGACTTTAGATAGAACAAACGAGAAAAAACACAATATTTCGTATGCGAAAATAAGTTCCCACAATATATTGTGGATAAACCTGTTGATAATGTGCATAACTAACCCCCAAGACACGTGTACCGTTACAGTGCCTTGGGGGTATTTCAGTTATACTATTCTAATGACAAATAGAATGTCACATTGTCTGGCAATGGTTTAAATCCATTTTTCCGGTAAAAGTCGGCAGCAGGCATATTTGATTCGGTATCCAGCAAGATCGTGGGGATATTTTTTTGACGCAACGCTTCCTTGATCAGCTGAATAAATACTGCTCCCGCTCCTTTACCTTGATGATCAATCGTAATCAAGAAAGTATCGATCACATATTCTGTCCCTTGGTACCACGGTTTGATAAAATCTAATGAGAAGCCAATCGGCTCACTAGAATCTTCTTGAAATAAGCAATAGCCGAGAAATGTATTCATCGCCGTCAGTGCGGTCACATACGCATTGATTTGCGGAACTGTCAGTTCATCATTCCAAGGTTCAGCAGAAAAAACATGGATATAGTGTGCCACAGTTGTTTCAAAATATTCACTTGTCCATGGTACAATTCTTAGATTATCCATTGTTTCGCTCCTCATCACTCTCTATATCTATTCTTTTAGCATAACCGTTTCCGTAAGCAGAATATTGCCTCTTCTCGTTGATCATCATCTTCGCTTGTACTTCTTTTTCTAAATCTACCTGTAAAATTTCCGCTAAACCAAACAAATAGATCGCCACATCAGCTAATTCCTCTCCTATTGGTTCCATTTTGCGATAGGCATCGAAAGCTTCAGCTACTTCTCCATAAAGTGCTAAAAATTCTTTTTCAACATTCGTGGTATTAAACTGATGGTTGATTTTATTTTGTAAGATGGCTTTTTGATATTCTTTGATATGCATAATGACTCCTTTTAGCGTGATTATAGCATTATTTACTTCATTATGTTAAGGAGCATATGATATCATTTCGTCTATTGATTACTCTGTCCTTTCTAATTCTGCAGATTTGATTGCCACACGTTGGGCAATCTTTAAAAATGGGAAATAAATAGCCGTACACACTATAATGATCAAAACTTGTATGAACACAACTTTAAAATCACCCTTTGAAGCCAATAAGGCACTGAGTATAGGAGGTGTTGTCCATGGAACCATTACAGACAATGGTTCGATGAAACCAATTGATGTCGCAAAATAGCCAATTAAACTAGCAATGATTGGACTCGCTACAAAAGGAATGATCATCGGCAGGTTAAATACTATGGGCAAGCCAAAAATAATTGGTTCATTGATATTAAAGAGTCCAGGCGCAACCGATAGATTGACTACATCTCGAAACGGTTTGTATTTCCGGACAAACAATAAAACCGCGATAATTAAACTAATCGTAAATCCTGTACCACCAACTTGTGCAAATACTGTGACAAAAGCTGAATTCAAAATATTTGGTGGTGTTGCGCCATCCTGAACAGCTTGCATATTTTCATTCATATTCACCAACAGCAAAGGGTCCAACAGAGCACCGTTGATCACAGTTTGATGGATACCTAATGTGAATAGAAAGTTACCTGTCGAATAAATCAATAAAAATCCAAAGATAGAGGTATTCACAAGTCTTAGCGGTTCCTGTATCACGGTCGAAATAATTCGAATCAAGTCAGTATTGAACGCAGCCAAAATCGTGGCTAAAATAGCAAAGGATGAAATAACAATAATCGTAGGAATCAGCGTACTAAATGATTTACCAACTGCCGGCGGCACTTGGTCGCCTAAATTTATTTGCAAGCGCTTGTTCGAAGATAAGCGAATAAACAGTTCAGTTGAAACTAGACCGCATATAATGCCTGAAAACATCCCTTTAGTACCAACATCATCAAATAGCATCACACCACTCACTGAAACAGTTTCTTCCAAACCATTTGGTGTCACCACGTGACTCATTGCCAACATGACAACCAAACATGTTGTTGCCAAAAATGTGGCATTGATAGCACTTGGATTATTTTTATTCCGACAGAGAAAATAAGCAATCATTGGGGCGATGAGTAATCCTGCAATGTTCAGCGTTCCATTCGTGATCGAATTTCCAAAAACTTGCATACGTGCTAACATTTCACCTTCAAATACCCATGGAAAGAAAACATTGTTGAATAAGACAGCGATACCTGCAATGATAAACGCAGGCATTAGGGTAGCAAATGCATCTCTTAAACTCTTCAAATGAACTTGATTTCCTAATCGTACCGAGAACTCAGTAAATTTATCTAAAAAAGACCGCTTTTCATTGTCCATCTTTCTCCTCCTATTCCGAATACGGGTTTTGATACACAACGCTACCATTCGATGCAATCACTTCTTTGAACCAATGATAAGACTTTTTCGGTACGCGTTTCATATCTCTTAAGTCATGATTTCCTCGATTTACGTATACAAGACCATAACGTTTTTCCATATCACCTTGCGAACTTAGAATATCAATCAACCCCCAACCTAGATATCCTAGACAAATCACACCGTCTTCGTGGATTGCGCGCATCATTGCTTCAATATGCGCTTGATGATATGCAATGCGATAATCGTCTTCTATCGGCTGACTGCCGTCCCACTGTTCTCTTACACCAATACCGTTTTCAATAGGAAAAACCGGTAATCTATACCTTTGATAGACCTTATTTAAAACATCTCTGAACCCTAAAGGATCGATTTGCCAGTTCCACTCAGTGGTATCAATATACGGATTATCTTGTTTGCCATACATCATATATTGATTAGGAGCTACTCCATCAGGGATTTTCTCTGCATTCAATGTTGAAGACGCATAATAACTAAATGCAATATAATCATTTTTTTGACTAGCAATTGTTTCCATCTCTCCAGGTAAGATATGCATGTCAATTTGATTATTTTTGACGTACTGATTTTGTGCTTCTGAGTATTTGCCGTGCGCATAGCAATCTAAAAGTGTAAAATTAACAAATTCATCAAACTCCCTTGCAGCTTTGATGTCTTTAGGATTGCAAGTGGCGGGATAAGTTTCGGCATAGGCTAACATGCCACCAATTTTTGCCTGGCTGTTTTGATGGATATATTGACAAATCTCAGCGTGGCATACCATCACATTATGAAAGATGCGATATAATTCTTCAGTCGTTTCTTCACCTTTTAGGTATCCACTGATTTTGAACCCATGGTCATAATGAAAAATATTCTGTTCGTTGAACGTCAACCAATATTTGACTTTGTGGGCAAAGCGATTGACCATCTCTTTGCCAAAACGAATAAAGGCATTTTTTACTTCCTTACTTACAAATCCGTTATAGGTCTCAGCTAGATGTAAAGGCATATCAAAATGATACAAACAAATCATCGGTTCCAATCCTCTATCTATCAAGTCATCAATAAATCGGTCATAATAAGCAATACCCTCTTCATTAAATTCCCCATCACCATCGATTACTACTCTTGACCATGAGATTTGAAAACGATACATATTCATGCCTAAATCTTTCATGTAATCAAAATCTTCACTGTAGTGATGATAATTATCATTAGCAAAATGCCAATCACTTATATCTTTTGAAGCCTCCCTAATATCATAGACAGAAAGACTTTTACCTCCTTCATCCCATCCACCTTCCGTCTGCATGCTACTTACACTATTCCCCCAAAAAAATGACTGCATACTGATTCCTCCTTATGTTTGTATTCGCTTACAATTGTGATTATAATAAGATTACTAATCCATGTAAATTTTTTTCCTGTTCATGTAAAGTTATTATTATACATGACTGAATCGTCAGAAAAAGAGAAGCAAACAATTGGATTTAAACGAATTAACCTATATCCTAAGTCTACAAATACCTATACTTGAAGGGGTGAACCTATGACAAAATATAAGAAAATTACCGAAGATTTGCGCCATAAAATTTACAATGGTACATATTCAACGATGGAAAAATTACCCGAACAAAATGAATTATCAAAAAAATATGCTACTTCGAGAATGACGATTCAACGCGCCCTTAATTTGTTAAAAGAAGAAGGGTTGATTACTACGAAAAGAGGACAAGGTACATTTGTTAATTCTTCCAGTTATCAAGGAAAAATAAGCGAATATATTGGGTTAGTCAATAAATTCGGCGGAAGGCATCAAGTTACAAGCCAAATCATTAGTTTCAGCGCACGATTTCCCGAGGCAAATGAAATGGATTGTCTTTTATTGAAAGAAAATGATGTGGTTTATGATATTGTTCGCTTGCGTTATGTAGACCAAGAACCGTTTGAATTGGAATATACGATTATGCCCATCAAAACTATTCCCGATATCACGCTAAATATATTGGAAAAATCAATTTATCAATATATAACGGATACTTTACATTTAAAAATAGGCACGGCTATACGAAAAATACGGGCTGATCGAGCGGACACCTATGATATTAACTACTTACAAGTGGATCCTGCTGATCCAATTTTGGAATTAGAACAAGTCGCGCGTCTTTCAGATGGCCGTCCATTTGAATTTTCCCAAACTAGATATCCTTTTCAAAATAGAGAAATTTACTATATATCCGAACCTTGAACAAAAAAAGAAAGCATCTCTGCTTTCTTTTTTTGTAGCGCTACTTCATTTCTTCCCTTGACCCTGTCGCTCCGGACTGACCCAACCCCCGCTGCCAAAGCCTAGAATCGTTCTAACAGCCGGAATAAACGTTGTGACGATCGTCACTGCATTGATCATCCAGAAGAAAAGCATATAGAATGGTGCAAAACGGAAATATTTCAATTTTTTATGACCATCATCTACTAATAAACTAGCTAATAATTGAATGGTGCCTGCGATCATCTCAAAACAAACGAACAGGAAGGCCATCGTGAACATATGGTAGATTCGTTCAGAATTCCCCTCAATCAAAAAGTAGCCTAAGGAACCGATAAATAGAAACGAAGAAATCCAAAAGAAAAAGGACTAGATAATACTGAGGCTTTGATCAATGAACATAAATGTACGACCAATATTTTCAAATGGATGCAGGAAGACGCGTTTGAAATTGGTCAACCATACTTCCGTTCCGCCTTTAGCCCAACGTTTTCTTTGGCGATAAAGCATTTTGATCGATTCAGGTACTTCCATGAAAAACATGATTTTTGGCGCAAACAACGACAGCCAACCTTGGAATTGGTGATCCCATGCAATACTGATGTCTTCTGTGGCCCGATTTTGACGGAATAATCCTACATCGTATAGAGCTTCTCTGCGGTACATTGTATTGGCACCACTGTACGCATAGATCACGCCCAGGACTGCTTGTTGCGTCCGTTTGATAATTCCTACTATACTCGAAAATTCCACTGTTTGCGATTTCCCGATGATCGTGGTTCGGTTTTGGACATCCATATTGGTCGTGATTGCTGAAATATTGATGGCGTCTTGCCGGATAAAGTAATTGACATACTTCCATAATGCATCCGGTTCAGGAACGGTATCGGCATCATTACTTAAAATCAGTTTTCCTTTGGCAAAACCAATCCCGATATTAAAGGCATGGGCTTTCCCTTGATTCTTCTCGATCCGAATGACCCGTAAATTGTCATACTGTGCCATTAGTCGTGTGAGGATCGCAGGCGTTTGGTCTGTCGATCCGTCATCAGTGACTAGCACTTCATAGTTCTGATAATTGATATTTTGCATCAAATAATGGATCGTATCCTCGATCACGACCTCTTCGTTATGTGCGGGAACCATGTTCGTGATCATCGGCTCAATTTCTTCTGGGATCTCTATCCAATCCAATTGACGGAAGCGGAATAAGAAATTGTGACACAGCACACCGATGAACCAAACAAAGCCACCTAATATTGGGGAGGTAAAAAGAATCATCATCAAGATATACAAACAAGTATCCAACCAGGCATAACCTGTATCAAAAAACAGAAAACATCGGCTACACTCCGTTTCTATGGAAAAGGTCTTGAATTTCAGTTTCTCCAATGTTTTGTTCCGAATCAACGACATAGTATCTGGCATTATGCCTGGCTTCTTGATCCCCAAAACGCTCTTCATAAAATGTTTCCATCAAGGCCATCTGTTTTGCCAATCCCACTTCATCATGCAGTGATTTTTTTGTAATTGCTGTTTGAATCGACGATTATTCCGTCGTGTCATCAAAACGAACAAAACACTTAAGAATAAGAAGGCACTGACTAGAAAGATAACTAAGTACAGAAGTGCCAAGCGTTCTTCAAAATAGACTCGGAAGTCTAACCAATCTGCCGTCATTGGGAAAAAGAATGGGATCGACAGCCAAATAAATGGAACAAACACCATTAATCCACGTGATGATCACACTCAGTGTTTGCCGAAATCTCAAAGGACTATGCTTTGACTCAAAGTAGGCATCAGTGACTAATTTCTGACTCACTTCTTCACGGGTCACTCTTTCTTTCATACTTTCCCCTCCAACATTTATTTCTTACAGTGTTATTCAATCCGTTTTTAAGATACGAATATTCACCATATTACACCAACACAAAACGGAAACTCAATTTGATTTAGATGAAGTCTTTCACAGTAATTTTTATTTTTTACTACGGTTCAACGCATTGACCAATGTATGAAACTGTCCTTTGAAAGACATCACTTGGTCAAAGACATCTTCACCATCATTTAACATTTTGACTGTGACCCATCCCAATGCCTCAGTAATACCAGTAGCGACCGTTGCATTGACCGCGGCGCCAGCGACAGTGCCGACAGCCGGTACAAACTTCAATACATTGCCGACAATACTTCGGCCAAAAGTAACAACGACCAATTCTTTAGAAAAGCTTTTGGTCAACCCTTCTGTCCACGAACGGCCAAATAGTCGATATAAACGTGCCATCATCGTTAATTGTACTGGAACAAGCAAAAAGGCGTCTGAAAAAGGAATAGGCGAACAGCCAATGATCGCCGCCGTCAATGATGCCGCATGGATCGTGCGATGGGCTTTCTTTTGCGTGGCGTCATCGACACCCAATAAAAATTCATCAAACACACGGTCTGACTGGGCCTTTCCTTTTGCCATTACTTTTTCTGCTTGCTCTTTCGAACGTCCGTAGTTTTTGCGGATAATCGCTGCGGTTCTTTTCGGCATCTTTTCAAGAGCGGCGTTAAAAAAAGAAGCAAACTCTGCATCTTCTTCACTGAATGGTTGATGATCAAGAATCTGATTTTCTTCTTGATGGTTTATCTGATTCTCTGGTTCTTGTTTTTTTCTCCAACTTTTCACAAAAAAACCTCCTATATAGTTAAAATCCTCATGTATGAGCTACTATATACTCATTCTATCGTAGTATGCTTGTGAAACCTAAAGATACAACTTACTGATTCGGTAAATCATGACAATCATAAAAATATGTAAAAAAAAGACCTCGAAAAATCGAGGTCTTACTTTTGATACGAGGTTACATCATGCCGCCCATGCCCATAGATGGATCCATGGCTGGTGCTGCTGGCGCTGCTGGTTCTGGTTTGTCCGCAACAACCGCTTCAGTCGTTAGCAACAACGCTGCAACAGATGCTGCGTTTTGCAATGCTGAGCGGGTCACTTTAGTTGGGTCAACGATACCTGCTTCAAGCATGTTTACCCATTCGCCAGTCGCAGCGTTGAAACCAACACCTAGATCAGCATGTTTTAATTTATCGATGATCACTGAACCTTCGTAGCCGGCATTTTCAGCGATTTGGCGTACTGGTTCTTCTAATGCACGTAGAACGATTCTGACACCTGTAGCTGCATCGCCATCTGTTTCGATCGCTGCCACTTTACTGATGACATTCACTAAGGCAGTTCCCCCACCAGAGACCATGCCTTCTTCAACAGCAGCACGAGTAGCGTTCAATGCGTCTTCGATACGTAATTTCAATTCTTTTAATTCTGTTTCTGTTGGCGCACCCACTTTGATCACTGCAACACCGCCAGCTAATTTAGCCAAACGTTCTTGTAATTTTTCACGGTCAAAGTCGGAAGTTGTATCTGCGATTTGGTTTTTGATCAATTGCACACGTGCGTCGATGCCGCCTTTATCGCCAGCACCTTCAACGATTGTCGTGTTGTCTTTATCAACAACGACTTTGCTTGCTTGACCTAAGTTGTCGATCGTCGCATCTTTTAGTTCAAGACCTAGATCTTCGGTGATGACTGTACCACCAGTTAAAACAGCAATATCTTCTAACATTGCTTTACGACGGTCACCAAATCCTGGTGCTTTCACAGCTACGACATTGAATGTACCACGGATTTTGTTCAAGACAAGGGTTGGTAAAGCTTCGCCATCTACATCGTCAGCGATGATCAACAATGGTTTAGATTGTTGTAAGATTTGTTCTAACAATGGCAAGATATCTTGGATGTTAGAAATTTTCTTGTCAGTGATCAAGATATATGGATTTTCTAAAGCTGCTTCCATTTTGTCATTGTCAGTGACCATGTATTGTGACAAGTAACCACGGTCGAATTGCATACCTTCAACAACATCCAATTCTGTTTCGATTCCTTTTGATTCTTCAATCGTGATCACACCATCATTGCCGACTTTTTCCATTGCATCAGCAATATATTGACCGACTTTCTCGCTGCCTGAAGAAACTGCACCGACTTGTGCGATGGCTTCTTTTGAATCAACGATCGATGAAATGCTGTGTAATTCTTCAACAGCTGCTTTTGTTGCCATTTCGATCCCGCGACGAATGCCTAAAGGATTTGCTCCTGCAGTCACGTTTTTCAACCCTTCACGGACGATGGCTTGTGTCAATAATGTAGCAGTGGTTGTACCATCACCAGCGATATCGTTGGTTTTTGATGCAACTTCTGCGACTAATTTTGCACCCATGTTTTCAAAATGATCTTCTAATTCGATTTCTTTTGCGATCGTTACGCCATCATTTGTGATCAATGGTGAGCCATAAGATTTTTCTAAAACAACGTTACGGCCTTTTGGTCCTAAGGTAACTTTCACTGTATCTGCTAATTTGTCTACACCGCGTAACATCGCTGCGCGTGCGTCTTCTGCAAATTTAATCTCTTTTGCCATGATTGATTCACCTCAAATTATTTTTTTTATTATTCTACGACTGCGATAATATCTTTAGCAGCCACGATCAAATATTCTGTTCCTTCAAATTTCACTTCTGTGCCAGCGTATTTTTCGAACATGACTTGTTCGCCTACATTGACAGCAACAGGAGCTTGTTCACCGTTTTCAAGTGTGCGGCCTTCGCCAACTGCAATCACGGTACCAGTTTGTGGTTTTTCTTTTGCTGCTGAAGCAAGAACGATTCCGCCTACAGTTTTTTCTTCTTCTTTTGCGACTTCGATAATCACGCGATCACCTAATGGTCTTAACACGATAAATCCCTCCAATAAGTTATAGTCAATTTTTCGATTAGCACTCTCATCCAACGAGTGCTAACTCACAGTTTTAATATTACTCATTTTCCTTTGCTTTTGCAAGCCTTTTGATTATTTTTTTCGTTTTCTTTTTGAACATTCAGGCTTTGTTTCTCTTGCTTCACTAGTTTATAATAAACCAAAGGAGTGTGATCCCTAGATCATGTCATTATCAAAATATTCATTTGCCACCATATTTACATACGGCATTGTGTTTTTCTTGCCTAGCGCTTTTGTTCACGCGGGCTTGGCCGTTCCTGCAACCACAATTGGCTACTTAGCTGGCGCCATGATCATGTTTGGTCTCTATTTTTTCCAGAGAGAACCTTTGGCTTTCGAACACAAACGCAGTAAACCATCCGCAATCGTTATTTATGGGTTATCGGGTATTATATTGGCTATCTTGTTGCAGAATGTTGCCGTCTATATTGAGTCCTTGTTTGGTGAAGTGACTGCTTCAGAAAATACCGCGAACATTATCCAAATCATTTTACAACAACCTTTATTTGCTTTGGCTGCGATGGTTGGCGGACCCATCATGGAAGAATTCGTTTTCCGACGGGCATTGGTAGGTATCATTGGCAAATACACCCATGTGTGGATTGGTGTTGTCGTGAGTGCCTTTGCTTTTGCTCTTGCCCATAATGATGGCCATATCCTGGTTTATCTTTTCTTAGGTTTATTTTTCTCAGGGCTTTATGCCTACACAGGTAGTATTTGGACCTCAATGATCACCCATGTTGGTATGAATACCTTAGTGATCATCATACAAGTCCTTGTCCAAAGCGGATATATTCAAGTCCCATAGCCTAAAAAAAGAGAGCAGTGCGTGATTCATGCGCACTGCTCTCTTTTGATTAAAGAATCTCTCCATTACTTGTAATGACGTTTTGGTACCATACGAAAGAATCTTTTTTGCTTCGTGCCAGTGTTCCCTGACCCTCATTGTCTTTATCTACATAAATCACACCATATCGCTTTTTCATCTCACCAGTTCCTGCCGATACAAGATCAATGATGCCCCATGGGGTATAGCCTATTAGATCGACACCATCATAGAGGACAGCTTCTTTCATTGTTTCAATATGGGCCTTTAAGTAATCGATTCGATACCGGTCATGAATCTGTCCATCTTCTAACTGGTCAACTGCACCAAAGCCGTTTTCAACAATAAATAGTGGCAGCTCATAGCGTTCATTGAACCAATTCATCGCATAGCGCAAGCCCGTTGGATCAATTTGCCAGCCCCATTCTGAAGCTTCGACGTACGGATTAGTCACTAAATCTTGACTTTCATCATAGTCGTACGTATGATCGTTTTCTTTCCCTTTCACTGCAAAAGACATATAGTAGCTAAAGCCAATATAATCGACGCAGCCTTCAGCCAACTCTTCTTTGTCAGCTTCAGTGATATCAAGATCAAACGCTTTTCGATCAAAGTATCGCAGTAAATATTTCGGATAATGTCCACGCACATGAACATCTGAGAACCAATATCGTCTTTGCATTGCCACCGTAGCCGCCATCATGTCTTTAGGGTCACAGGAGTATGGATAGATCGGACACATCGCAATCATCGATCCAATTTGAAAATCTGGATTGATTTGGTGACCAAGTTTTACAGCTTTAGCACTAGCAACCAATTCATAATGCGCTGCTTGATACATCACTTGTTCTCGGTCTTCGCCTTCAGAAAAATGCAAACCTGAGTTTGTGAATGGGGCAAAATCCTCTTTGAAGTTTGCTTGATTGTTGATTTCGTTGAACGTCATCCAATATTTCACTTTATCTTTGTAGCGATGGAAACAGACTTCCGCAAAGCGAACAAACAATGCAATCAATTGGCGGTTTCGCCAGCCGCCGTAGGCTGTCACCAGATGATACGGCATCTCAAAATGAGACAAGGTGATCACTGGTTCTATGCCATACTTCAAACATTCATCGAACAAATCATCATAGAATTGCAAACCGTCTTCATTTGGTTGGGCTTCATCCCCTTTTGGAAAAATCCGCGTCCAAGCGATCGACGTGCGAAAACACTTAAGGCCTAGGTCAGCAAACAATTTGATATCCTCTGGATAATGATGATAAAAATCGATGGCTTCATGATTCGGGTAGATTTCTCCTTCTACGATCCCATCTGTGATACGTCGTGGAATCCCATTGGCTCCCACCGTCATGACATCCGCCACACTGATACCTTTGCCGCCTTCTCGATAACCGCCTTCCAATTGATGCGCAGCTACAGCGCCGCCCCAAAGAAAATCTTCCCGTAATGTATTCATAGCACACATGCCTACCTTCTTGTTTAATTGACTGTTTCTGTCTCTTGTTTAAAGTTCAAACTATCTACTTTGCGTACAAATGGATAATAGATAAAGAAGCCAATCGCTAAAACAACAAATTGTAGAATGGCGGTTCTAACACCGCCGACTAAAAATCCAGAAATGATTGGTGGTGTTGTCCATGGTACTTGTACCGCAGTAAAGAGTGGCACGAGACCTGTATACAATGAGAAGTACGTGATAATACCAGAAACCACTGGCGTTAGGATAAATGGAATCACCATGATTGGATTCATCACGATTGGTGTAGCAAAAATAATAGGTTCGTTAATATTAAAGAATGCAGGGATCATGGACAAGCGACCCAACTGCTTGAATTGCGCTGACTTGGCAAAAGCAACCATGTAAAGCACGATACCAATGGTCATACCTGCACCGGTCACAGTCATGAATTGATCTAAAAACTGTTGTGTCACGATATGTCCGCCATTTGCGATCGTCAATTCTTTTCCTGATTCAAGAATCGCTGTATTGGCTAAAGAATTGGCTTGTAAAATTGGCCCCATGATCCCGCCAACGATCGTTGACCCGTGAACACCAAAGAACCACAGAAACGGTACAAGGAATCCTAACATCAACGCACCACCAAGAGAGTCTGTTACCCCTTGCATTGGACTTTGAATCACTTCATAGATCCATTCAACGACTGTTGTATTGAATACTTTATCAAAGAATACATAAATCACTAGTGCAACAGTTGTTAAAACAGCTGCTGGTATAAGTGCAGTAAATGAATTTGCAACGTTCGTTGGTACTTGTTCTGGAAGTTTGATTCGGATGTCACGTTTTAGGAACCACGTGTAGCCCCAACCAACAAATAAACCGACCAAAATAGCGCTGATCATTCCTTGGCCACCTGTCCAAGTCTTGTCAATAATATTAGTGATCGTGATACCTGAGTCAGCATCCGTCACACTTGATTCCATCGTCAATAAAAAGATAACCAATCCAATCATTCCCGCTGGAAGACCTTCAAATCCTTCTGCTTTTACATAGGAATAGGCAATCCCCATAACAGCAAAAAACGCCATGATTGCGAATGAAGCCCCATATGCTTGATTGAAATAATCGCCTAATCCACTATTCGTGACCCAATCTGCAATCGATTGAACTGGGAAATTTGCCAATAATAGGAAAATCGATCCTACGATTGAAAACGGCATGGTATAGAGCATACCATTACGTAATGCAGTAATTGCTTTTGTGTTTACAAATTTTAAAACAGGAGGTAAAACTTTATCATTAATCCATTCATTCATCAAAATCACTCCTATAAAATTAATATGCGCATCGGCCGATGAATTCGCTTACATATATAGCATAGCGTAACTTGCAAGACTTTGATACTAGCTAGCCACGCTTAGAAACAAATTCCAACAAAAAAAACAGCCGCAGCTGTTTCTTGTCATGATGTTTGCAAAATTTGATACGCCTGATGGGCCAAAAGTTCAATCAATGCAATAACAGGTACTTGCGTCGTCAAATTCAAATACTCTTCTTCAGCCCCATTGACTACCGGCATATAGTAAGACAAATTATAATCAGCAATTTGCGCAATAGTAGATTGCTCATCATTCGTAATACTCAATACTTTGGCACCAAACCGTTTAAAGTCTTCCGCTTGTTTGATCATTTGCGTCGTTTCTCCCGATACTGATAGGAGGATCGCTAAGGTATTTTCCATGCCTCGCGGCGGTACCGGTAAGAAGGGATCAACAATACTGTACGCATTGATTCCTACATTTGCAAAATACCGACTGCCGTATGCCCCAAGCATCCCACTCGTACCTATACCGGAAAATGCCACATGTCTCGCTGCAACGATCATCGCTACAGCTGGTTCAATAAAGTCGCGATAGTTTTCGTTATTGACTTTTTTTAGAAACATATCGACTTGGATCGTTGCATCATAAAACAAATCTAAGTCATTTGTTTCGTGCTGTTTCTTCTGACGAATAGCGTATTTGAGTTCTGAATATCCATCATAGCCAAGTTTGTTGATACATCTTAAAATAGTGGAAGTAGAAACATGACAGCCTTGTGACAAGCCGCGAATGGTTAAATAAGCAACTTCATCAAAATGCTGCACAATGTAGTTATACACACGCATCTCTAGTTCATTTAATGTTTTGACTTTCTCTGCATCAAACATGTATGGCTCCTCCAAAGTATCAACGGGCATAAAAACAGTTATATACCAAACAATTCCGTTGCAGTATCTGGATCTGTGTCATAGACTTCGAATGCTTCCCCGACACCTAGATCATGTTCTTTCATCGTGTTGACCATCGTTAAATGCGCCAACTCTTTCAAATTGTTTTCTTTACTTAAGTGGCCAAGATAGACCCGTTTTGTATTATCCGTCAAAATATCGGTCATCACCAAGGCACCATCTTCATTTGATAAATGGCCTCGATCACCTAAGATCCGTTGTTTCAAACTCCATGGGTAAGCACCCATCCGCAACATTTCTAAGTCATGGTTGCTTTCGACAAGATAGGCATCTGCACCTTTGATGATCCCACGCACATGGTCACTGCAATACCCTGTATCTGTCAACATCACAAAAGATTTGCCATCTTTGTAGAAGCGATAAAATTGGGGTGCAGCAGCATCATGAGAGACGCCAAAACTTTCAATGTCAAGATCCCCCATTGTCAGGACTTTGCCCATCTCAAAAATATGCTTTTGCTCAACTGCAACATTGCCAATCATCGGATCCATTGCTTGCCAGGTCTTCGTATTGGCATACACATCCAACTTATATTTTCTAGCAAGGACACCCACACCATGAATATGATCACGATGTTCGTGTGTCACAAGAATCGCATCTAAATCTTCCGGTTTGCGCCCAACTTCACCTAATAATGAAGTGATTTTTTTGCCGCTCAAACCTGCGTCTACCAGAATACGCTTTTTACCGGTTTCGATATAAAGTGAATTACCTGAGCTTCCGCTGGCAAGAATACTCACTTGAAAGGCACTTTCTTCCTTCATCATGGATTACTTTACTTCCTCTCTGCTTGTTTCAACGTGTTTCATTATACCGATTTTTTTAAGGATTTTCTACTTTTTGTACTGCATTATTTGTAATGATCCGATTACTGAACGCATTAACGGTTTCTATTTGGACTGTATCATCATTGTCCAATTTGAAGGCTACGAACCAAGCCGGAATATAAACATTTTTGTCCCTGACTTTCAAAATCATCGTATACGCCAACTCAGTCCATAAAATCGTTGAATGGCTAGGTAATTTATTATTCAGATATAAAGTATTGACCGCTTCTTTTTCTGAGTATACCGTCATTCTTTCTCTTAATGGCGTAATCGATGAAATATGTGTTTGACTATATTTGGTGATTTGCAGTAAATCATCCGTATTCTCTAAGGTAATATCCATACGACTGGAACTATCATTGAATGGAATTCCTTCATAAGACTGTGCGGCAACGACTGTTGGGTGGTCGCCCTCAAGTGAGGATAGATTACTGATGTATTGATACTCATTGCCATATAATACCTGATCTGCTCGTTCTAAATAACCATTGACCGTTTCTTCTGCTTGGGCATCATCACTAATATAAAACCCGCTAGATGACACGTGCGTCAATTGCTGTCCTTTAACGGTCGTTTCGCCGTTCAAGTTATCAGCCGCTTGGGCTTCTTTCAAAGCTGCTGCCATATCTGTCTGCTCGCCACTCAAATAATAGCCGTTCAACGATTCGTCTGACAGTTCTCCTGAAAAACGAATGTCTTCTGTGTCTAAGCGTTGCTCGATCGGAATCGTCTGATTAGATTGTGACACATTTTGCTGCTCACTGCGGGCTTCACTGTAAATGTTGAACAAAAATACATTCAAGCCTAAAAAAGCGAGGAAAAAAATCCATTCGATTCGTTTGAAATCCAATTAATTCTCCTCCCTTTCTGTCAGTTTCTCCATCAAATTATCATAGCTGATCCACTGCGCATCATAATTGATATACCATTCAGGCGTCAAATTGACCAACGGTGCATCTTTGATTTCTCCCCACTGATAGCCGACAATGATTTGTCCTAACTGATCAGGCTCTGCACCAGCAGCCAATAGATTTTGCTTGATCGTCAAACTGGAAGGCAATTCAACTTCAGTTTCTGAAGGAATGGGTACTTGGATCGCATTTAGACTGGCAGAAATAGCCATTTCGCGACTCCCAGTTTGCCCACTATCAGAAAAAGTCACATTGATGACCCCTTGAGAGCCACTGCTGAACACTGGATAACCTTCAACAAAAACACGGTATTCCAAATGTTTGTCCTGCTGATCGAAATAACGGATCGTCCCGAAATTATTGCCTAGTCGCTTAATATAGTCCGCACTGAGCATCGCTAAATCCACGTCTTCCGACTCTGAAATCGTCGTTTCGAATTTGACCAACTGCTGATCTTGTAAGACCGTCATATTCTGACCGCCTTGATAATAATAGGTATCGACACTATCATCATTGATTTTGACATCTTTAGGAGAATTGAAGAAAGCTTCTCGAAATAGGCTCTGCGATTGTGTCGAAGAATAGTAACTATATTTCTTCAATTTGATTGTGTCTTTTGTATAAAACTGATTGCTGTTTTCGGTGTCATCTTGCTGCATTTCTGTCCATTCGCGGGGATTATCCGCCAACAAACTTTTCACTTGCGCTTCATCCCAATCAATCGACCCTTCAATAACCTGGTTCTTCTCTAAATCGATAAACTGGATCGTATGCGCATTTAAATCGAATTGGATTCGGCGAAAGGGCAAATGATCCTCTTCTCCTTTATCATTAAAAGATAAATCTAAGTCATAGGTTTCCTCGTAGTCTTCAAGATAAAAGGACGTATAATAGCTCAGTGAGATGCCTTGCGTCAATGCAGTTGCTTTAGCAAAATCTGCTTCATCGTCATAAGCCTTGACCGTCAAGTCACTGATTGAACTTTGATTGATCTCTTCCTGGATCGCACGGACCACCGTTTCAGAATTGGTTTCTTTGATCTCCCCATCCTCTTGCCATGAAAGATAAAGAGGCAAAAACAAATCACTTTTTTGTTTATATGTCTGCACAGAGGGATTGACTGTTGTATCTGTGTCCTCATTGCCACTGCTGTTGCCTGTGGGATTAAGCCAGATCATATAGGAGAAATAAAAACTCAAAGCAATCATCAAAATCAGCCCTACACGGATAACTTTTTCCGAGATTCTCATACCCACCAATCCTCCTCATACGGTTCATATGGCAACATGATGTAGAAGGTCGATCCGCGATGCTCACGACTTTCAGCCCAAATCGCCCCACCGTGTGATTTGATGACTTCGCGAGAAATCGCCAACCCAAGCCCCGTTCCCCCTTGCTGCCTAGCCCGCGCCTTGTCTACACGGTAGAAACGATCAAAAATTTTGGTCAGATCTTTTTTCGGAATACCGAGTCCTTGGTCATTGATACTCAACACGATATTGTTGTGGGTTTCCATCAGTTTGACGGTAATAATCCCGCCATCAGGAGAATACTTGATCGCATTGTTCATAATATTATCGATCACTTGGATCATTTTATCGGTATCGACTTCGACCCACAACTCTCGTTTCGTGAATTCACGACGGATCAAATATTTCTTGCTTTCATTGGTGACCATCATATCAAAACGGTCCAACACAAAATTGACCAACTCATTGAAGTTGATGTACTCAGATTGTAATTGTGCATTGCCGCTGTCCATTCTGGAAAGACTAAGCAAGTCGTTGATCATGCGGATCATCCGATCGGTTTCGTCCAATGTCACTTTTAAGAAGTTCGGTGCAATTTCTGGATCTTTCCAAGCACCTTCACTTAATGCTTCAATGTAGCTGCGCATACTCGTTAAGGGTGTCCGTAATTCATGGGATACATTGGATACAAACTCTCGACGTTCCTGCTCATTTTGTTCTTGTTCCGTCACGTCGTGCATCACAGCTACCAATCCAGATATAAACCCAGATTCGCGGCGAATCATCGAAAAATCGATCCGCAATATCAAGTTGGCACCAGTTGCGTCGTTGCTCGGTCGCTCGATCAGCATTTCTTCCGGACTTTCCAATAGTTTGCGCAAGGTGTATTCTTCATCGATCTGCAACAAAGACAAAATCGATTGGCCGACTGCTTCTTCGGTTGTGACATTCAACAAAGACATCGCCATCTCGTTGATGGTGATGACTTTGCCTCGTCGGTCTGTCGCAACGACCCCATCGGTCATGTGAGACAACACGCTATCCAAACGATTGCGTTCCGATTCCATTGCTTCTTGGGTTTCTTCGATTCGTTCCCCTAGTTGGTTGAAGGTCTCAGCCAGTTGGCCCAATTCATCTTTCCCGTGGACCGCCACTTTACGGCTGTAATCTCCTTTGGCGATGCGAATCGCTTGCTCCCGCATTTCACCGATAGGTTGCGTGATCGAGCGAGAAACCAACAATGCCACGACGATGGAAATCACCGCAGCGATCAAGGAAGCCGTCACAAATATCAAGGCTGTCGTACTCACTTCACTGTATTTGGCTTCTAAATTGCTACGTAAATAGAGCGTGCCTAAAACTGCATCGCCTGTTGGTGATTGGATCGATTCCACAATATTGAAGACCCGTTGACCACTTGACTCATCATAGAGGACTTCACTGCGGTTTGTATCATAATCCCGATAATCATTTTTTTCGCCAACCGACCCGCGGTCATTGATATTGGTCGTTGCCCGAATGATGCCTTGTTCATCCACTACCCTCATCTCTAAAATTTCTGAGGAATTCGTGCTCGTCAAGATCCGATTCAACGATGTATTCATCGTATCCCAATCTAGACCGTTTTCTGAGTCCATGCGGCTCAATTCAGAACCTAGTGTAACGACCAGTGTACTCGCTCGTGCCTCCATGTCGCGTTTGAAGGCATCGACGGTTGTCTTTTCTAGTTCACGAATAAAATACGCCCCGATAATCTGGATCGCAATCAAGAGGATCAAGATAAATGTCAGGGCGATTTTGAAGTTCACTGATTGGAAAAAGCGAACCTTATTTTTCATCTCTTATTCCTGTTCTGGATTTCGCAAATAATAGCCTACTCCGCGACGAGTCACTAAGTAATTTGGATGACTTGGGCTATCTTCGATTTTTTCCCGCAAACGACGGACCGTCACGTCGACTGTACGGACATCGCCGAAATAATCATAGCCCCATACGGTTTGCAGCAAATGTTCTCGGGTCATGACTTGACCTAGATGTTTGGCTAAGTAATGCATCAATTCAAATTCCCGATGGGTCAATTCAATGGCACCGCCATTTTTGGTCACCATGTAGGCTTCTGGGTGGATCGTTAGATCACCAATCGTTAATTCGGCATTTGGGGCATCTTCGACTTCTTTTGCGGAAGATGAACCGCGACGCAGATTGGCTTTTACCCGTGCAACCAATTCTCGGTTCGAGAATGGTTTTGTCACGTAATCATCAGCACCTAATTCAAGGCCTAACACTTTGTCGATTTCAGAATCTTTGGCTGTTACCATGATGATTGGCATATCGTGGGTCTTACGAACTTCCCGCGCCACTTCTAAGCCATCCATTTTTGGCAGCATCAAATCTAAAATAATCAAATCTGGCTCGACTTCAGCAACTTGTTCCAGTGCTTCTTCGCCATCATACGCTGTATATACTTCATATCCTTCTTTAGTTAAGTTAAACTTGACGATATCTGAGATTGGTTTCTCATCGTCTACGACTAGGATCTTTTTCAAAAAATGTCACCTCAATTTTTTTTGGTTTCTTTTCTATTATACATGATTTGCTTATGCTTTTCATCTTTCCACAAATGTAACGGCTGTTTCTTAAGGAAAGCAAAATAAAAGAGAAAGACGAGGCCGTCCTTCTCTTTTCACTCATTCTTAATCTTCTAATAGCTGAATCCCTATGCCTAACAACCCTGGTCCCGTATGCACGACCAGTGCAGGTGATATTTGGCCAAATAAAATTTCTTTGACTTTGGGAAATTCTTTCTCTAAGCGGATTTTCATTTCTTTGGCTTCTTGTAACGCATCGCCTTGCGCAACAGCTAAGCGTACGTGGGGATGATCCCCAACGAATTGTTTGATCAAGTCAACCGTTTTGTCCAAACTCTTTTTTCGCCCGCGAGATTTGGCTACTGTATGATAAATGCCTTCTTCATTACAGGAAATGATTGGATTCAACTTCAAGGCATTTCCTAAGATCGAAGCAACCAAACCGATTCTGCCGCCTTTTTGCAAGTATTCTAACGTTGCGACATTGAATAAGACTTTGTTCTTTGGTACCTCATTGGTCAGCTGGGTTTTCAATTGCGGCCAATCTGCACCGTTGCTTAGCAACTCAGCAGCCCGTATCGCTTGAAGCCCCGCACCGATACCGATATTTTTCGTATCTAGCACAAATACTTCCAAATCAGTTCTTTGCTCGCCGAGAAGGCGAACCACATTAAAGGTGCCACTTAGTCCGCTGGAAATCGTCACAGCAAAAACCTTTTCAAAGCCGTCAGCTTTGATTTGATCAAAAATCTTACCAATGGCTTCACCATCAGGCAAAGATGTGCTAGGAATTTCTTGGGGCAATCGGGCATAGATTTCTTCTGCTGTGATATCGATTTTGTCTGTATAGGTACGGTCTTTATAGATAATTTGTAATGGCAGCATATACATCCCATACTGTTCCATGATATCTGCGGGTACATCTGTTCCTGAGTCAACTAATAGGGCAACTTTATCTTTATTCATGCGCGTCTCCTTTGTGGGTTTCTAAATAGATTTGTTCTAAGGCAATCATTTTTTCTGCCAATAATTTATTTGCAAAAGACCGTGAAGCCCCTTTGATAGCAATCAACTCGATAGCAATCGGCCGGGTTTCTGTTTGTTCTGGCATTCCTGCTGCTTCTTGTCCGACGATGCGAATGGCTTTTTCTTGCTCTTCACAGAACAAATTATATGCATTGCGAATCCCGACTACTTTGCCTTGGAACAAGATCCCTGTTTTGATTTCCGGAATCGTTAATACTTGTTTCAACATCGTGATAGCGATCAAAAAAGCCAAATGCTTTTGATTGTAGCGTTTTTTCTCAGGCGCTGGAATCATCCCTTTTTTGACATAATTATTGACCATTGATGAGGTCAATAACGGATGCTTCTCCACTTGGATGACAGGTGAAAGATATTGATCGATCAAGGTAATCACTTGATCCATATATAATTCGAGGGTAGGTAGTTCATCCCAGCGCGGGAGGTGGAATGTTGCGATTGCTTCGCCCCATTTCTTGATCTCTAATTCTACATTTTCCATTGGTTCCTCCATTTTAAACAACAGAACTTAAAATCATCATAAACCAATCATCTAGTTTTGATAACTAGATTTAGTTTAGCATGGAATGATCGACATTAAAAGAGATTTAACTATGAATGTGCCATCTTTATCTCTTTTTTAAGTGTTGTTATTCTCTATGGCTCATCAAAAAAACTACCCAGAAGAAATTGGGTAGTAATTAATGGACATCTGTCAGCAGCTTACAAATAGATAGGTTTGCGCTAGTTGCTCTAAAGCAGCTTTCCGATTGGTTGCGGATTGAACCGATCAAAAACAACCTATATTTTCTGTTGCCAAGCTATCGAAATAGTGATACTATATCAAAGTAATAATTTGGGCCGTTAGCTCAGTTGGTAGAGCAGCTGACTCTTAATCAGCGGGTCGCGGGTTCGAGCCCCTCACGGCCCATTGGGTGCCAAACCCACGCCACATCAATGCTTTTGGCGTCTTCGGACGTTTCGAAAAAGGCATTGGATGTGGCATTTTTTATGCCATGGGTATATATTTAACGCAGCTGTTGCAATTTTGGCGGAATGAGAACAATTATTTGATAAACGTAAAAAAGCCGTCTTAATCGAATCTGAATAAGACGGTTTTTGCTATTTCTCAGTTAGGACTGTTCCAATTAAATTTTTAAAAAAAGCCATTATTCTATTAAAAAAATATTTATACTCACTTTCGTTTTCAAGAATATGTTCTAAAAGTCCCATTACTAAAAGACTAAAACCTTCGAATACCAAAATATGCAAAAAAATGAGACTAAATAAAATACTATTCGAATCCAAGTCTAATTTTGAAAATTCGCTAATAATATTCTGTTTGATTTCAGTTTCAATAACTATATTCATAGCAGATATTATTGGCACAACAATACTAAGTAAGCTAACTGGAAACATAGTAACTTTAATGAACTGTCTATGCGCTCTTATAGTTTTTTTTATCTGTTTTTTTTCATTGGAAAAAGAAAAGACAGTATAAACACTTATCCAAAATACTACTATCAACAAAGCGAACGTGACAAAAACAACGTTATCTTCAAGCCGAAAATCATTGAGTAAGTAATCATTTATAAACGAGGAAACAAGAAGTGCTAAAAATGGTAATGAAAAATAAAACAATAGTGGGGTCCTAAACAAACTATAGTATCTCTCTATCCTAATTTTTGGGGTTTTCCTGCTGACTAAAAATTGAAAAAAGGATACTCTACAGAGTAATCTGCCCATTATGATCAGAATCAATCGAACATAGTACCACACTAAACAAACCAAAAACCACAACGACCAAATGATCGTTGTGGTAAAAATTACATATAATAGTGCTAATAATAGTGCTAACCAAATTAAGCTCATATTTTCACACTTCTTTATAAAAGGACAGCTCAATCCTTCCTGAAGACAGATTGCTGAATCCTTTTTTCTAATTTTTTTTACTTATAGTCTTAAATTGACTCTTGTCCTTCTTGAGCTATTGAAACAGATAATCATGTTCTTGATCATCAATCACGGATTGGTTAAAGACTGCATGCCTCGGCACATGAGACGATGAAGCTTTTTTATATTTCATACTAAAATTAGCTAATATGGCGTTCTTTCAAAATTTTTCATTCCAACTCAATTCTCTACTCTTTGATACTCCATATCATCAATCATAATCTTTTTATCAGATAATTGATGGAGTTGTCTTTGCAAATCATCAAATAGATGTGTCACGTTTACTTTAGTCTCTTCCACTTCGAACAAGACTTCCCTTGCTTTGTCTTGTATGGCTTCAATTCGTATATCAGTAGACCGAATAACACGTTCTGCTTCCATTTTTGCTTCCTCGACCGTTCTCTTTGCCTTTCTCCTTGCAAAGACCAATACTTCACCGATTTCTGACTGAAACTCATCATTTTCTTTTTTTATTGCTTCATTTTCTTCTTGTAAAGCAGAACAGCGTTTTTCCAAATCATTTTCTTTTTCCGTTTGGTCTAAGTATGTTCCCTTATCACTTTGTTTTAGTTGTTTCATTGATTTTTTTAATTGATCATTTTCTTTTGTTTGCATCATAATTTCTTGTGTCAAATGAGTAATTTGATTTTTCAATTCTTTGATCATTATATTCTGACTTTCAATCACTTTTTGTTTCTTCTCCGCACTTACTGGTCCATCAAAATCAAGAATCACTTGACCTTGTTCTGACGAAACTTCTGATTCTATCTCTTTTTCGATTTTTTTCATCACTTGATCAACTACATCCGATCTCGAATCATCAGAAACGATTTTTTTTCCATTCTCTGCATCAATTACGCATTGTTCTAGTACTGTTTGTTCTTCAGAATCTTTCTCGATTTCACTCACATTCTCTCCACCTTTTTGTTTTTTTTGCTTCTTTTAATTGAATCTATTGAGAACCTATCAATGACAGTGCTCCTGATTCTTCTTTTACATATGTCTGATTAAACAGATATTGATTCGTATCGATATCTAGGATTTGGATAGAAACTTGTCCTAGTTCTTCAATATCAGAAAGTTCTTTGACTAATTGCGCGCTATTCATTTCAAGTAAATCATTCGCTTCCATCGCAGCAATTTCTGTATGAATTGCAAGACTTAAATTGTTTTGTGATACATTATTCGAAATAATTACAGTAGCTCTTCCCAAAATAGGTGTCAACGATCGCGCTATTTCCGCTTCCGTTTCAAATCGCTTTTCGTAATTTTCCTCAGTGACAAAAAAAGGCCAATCAATTGAGGTCAATCCCAGACCCAATTCTGGGTATTGAAATATTGGTAGAGATAAAAGATCAGATTGCCTTTTCACGACTATATGAAGTGTTTCTTCTACTTCTTCTAAAGCAAATTGGGTTTTAATTTGTACATTTCGTTGATAAAAAAGCATCCCTGTCAAACTGAAGAGTATTAATACGATACTCCCCGTAATCCACAGAATTGTATGAACATTAATGAATAGGTCTTTATGCTTAATGACCATAATTTTATGAAAAAAAGTTTGATTACTATTAACCTGCTTCTCAATTTTGTTGATTTGAATGATTCTAAACAGACGCCGTATATTCAGTATAAGTATGAATACCGAGAATAAAGCTATACTAATCGTAAATATAATCATTTTCATACCTTTCTAAAAGAATAATATTAATGGCAAAAATCCGCTTTAACTTTTTCACATTCTTTTCAAAAAATGACTATCGTTAGCAGTCCATAGATTTCATTTTCTGATACCAGTCCGATATACCGACTATCATTAGAGTTTGTAACATTATCACCCATCACAAAATAATATCCCGATGGAATTTGTTCAAATTTATTTAGCATATTTGCCACTTCAGAAGTAACTTCTAGTGTGTATGTAACATTGAAATTAGATTCTGCAATTTCTACCATGATTCGATTGTCACTTTTAATAACACGATCTCCCGGCATGCCAATTATTCTCTTAATCAAGAGTTGACCGTCTTTCTCAAATGTTACAATATCATACCTATTTGGTAATTTTTGTTTATTAATGAGCACTAGTTGACGATTTTCTAGAGTTGGAGACATAGATTCTCCCTTAATAAAAGATAGTTGAAACCTAAAAGATAGGATAGAAAAAGTTATGACGAATAGGATAATACTCAATACACGCCCATTATATTTAAGAATACGATGAATGCTATTTTTTACGAGCGCTTTCAGACTATTGACAATACGCATTTCCACCTGTACCCTTCTATGCCTATCTTTGATTGCTGATTTAATTTTTACGCTTGGTTTTATCTTATTTTGGCGTGATATAAGAAACTGTTAAAGACTTGGCTAAATCATTGTTGATGACCCGATAAGAAATCGTGTCTTTGCCATATACATTCCCCTCGGAAATCAAGATACCATTTGGTCCGACCGCTTCAACAAAGGCAACATGTCCATATCTAGGATCGGATCCGGCAACCCCATGGGAAAAAGAAATCACGGTTCCTACTCTAGGTGTTTGCGTCACGTGATACCCTAAACGTCTACCGGTCGCACCCCAATCTCCGCCATTCCCCATATAGTCATCGACACGACCGCCTAATTGAGCAACTCTGTTAAACACATACCATGTACATTGGCCTATTGGATATGAGCCAGATAGGTTGTAGTCACGGCCATCGTAAACTGGAAGTGACATTAATTGACGATATTCACTTGGAACTTTATCAAGGTTTTCAATAAATAGTCCTAATTCGGAAACCGGTGCCTGATCATAACGAGTCAAATCATAAGCTGCAATAAGAGAATTTAATTTTTTATGATAATCTACATCGGTGGCATAGGAGCCTGTAAGTTCTTCTGTTGCACGGATATAATTTTTGGCATTCGAACGCCAAACGCCTTCATAATATTCAGGATCCCAAGTTAATCCTCCGCGAATTAATTGAACATAATCAGCTAAAGAATCATTGTAAGAAGGATAGCTTCGAAAAGCTGCTGGAATCTGGTATAATTCGCCATTTCCCCTATCTTCATTTGTATTCATGACCACTGACTGGTTACCATAACTTCCCTTGATTCCAAATAAGTTGTAGTAAGGTGCTCTTGATAGTCCACTTGTTCCGCTTCCACTTTCTAAAATTGCCTGAGCTATCGTAACAGAAGCAAACACATCGTATGTTAGGCCTATTTCCTGTGCATCTTCTGCGATAGTATCGATAAATGCTTGGGTTTCTTCATTGGGTTGAAATTCAAATGGCGCAGGATACTGTGTATAGAGATTTTCCCCAACTTCAGTTAGTTCTTTTGCATCCACTCTTTTTACAAAAAATGATTCTTGTTCTTGTTCAGCTATCGTTGAAAGATAGGTAAGCACTACGCCAAATTCAGGTTCATCTTCACTTTCTTCGACATGATCGAGTTCCATGATTGTTACACTGTGTTCATCGCTTAATTGAATGGCTAGTGGTTTCCAGCTAACACCTGTATCTTGATAAATGATGTCTCCCGGTTGCAAATCAGTATAATCTTTTTTAATAAGTTCAATTTCATCAAGGTTAGTTTCCATCACTTCTTCAAAAATTTCCTTGATCCAATTTTCAATTGGTTCGGTCTCGTCTACCACTAAACCTACTTGTTGAATAATCTTATAAACAAGTGCCGCTTGCCATATTTTTTCAAAACTGCTTCGCAAAGGCAATGTATAGCCAGCCAAGTTAGATGGCATGATCCCTGCTGTTTCGAATTCTTCAGGAATAGATACAGAATCATTGCTAAAAATAGATTTGCTCCAAGTTTCCGTTAGTGATTGGCTAATTGCATCTTTAGGAGATGAAGGGTTGACTTGTTGCGCAGGCTTTTTATTTCCCGTTTCAAGTTCATTATTAGCCACTTCTTCTTGTTCAGGTGTCGCTTCTTTTTCTTCTGGTTCTTTTATTGCTGGTTCTTTTATTTCTGGAGCAGGTGGGGCTTCCGCGTATGATTCGTCTTCATTCTCTGAAACTATCGGCTCACTCTCAGTTATATCAGCATCTTCAGCCTCATCATCTTGAGGATCATCGTTCGTACTTTCCTTATCCTTTTCATGCGCTTCGATGTCGAGATCATTCGATCCTTCAAAATCTGCTGATGCAGGAATTTCGGTACGCTCATCTGTTATTTCATCCTGAATAAGTGATTCCTGAGGCAAGGTATTTACAATAAAATCCTGCTCTTCGGCGTCAACAACAAGCTGATTAGCCATTCGACTATCAGATTCCTTTGTACCTTCTATTTCAATTTCATCTTCATAATCAATGGTATCTGAGGTAATTGATTTAGATTCTTCAATTGACTCTTGTAGTTCCTCTATCTCTGTAACTTCATTATTTTCAGTATATTGTGTTGCCAATTTATTATTTTCTTGTGCCATTAATGCCGGGGCATTTAGTGCAGAGAGCAATAATACGCCCGCACTCATACATACAATTCCTTTTCTTTTCACATAAAAGCTCCTTCCGTCATTTCTCACTTAAATAGATCATACTCCATGTAATTGATGCATTTTTCCTTTGACCGGTCATCTCACGATAATAACACGTGCTATCTTCTTCTACCATTTGAATCAATTCTTTCTCACTTAACTCCATGTCCGAACTTTCTATATGTTCAATCATCATCAATAAAATTTGAAATTTTGCCTCAATCAAAAACACTTCCTTCAATCGAACAAAAAATGGATCATCAGATTCGCTGATTTCTAAAAATTCGTGATGCAACCGTTGGTAATATTCTAATAACTCAGGATACTCGTTAATGTGCAGTTCATTAAGCTTTTGGGTGAAATACACTAAGTAGTCGGTTGCAGAAGCTACACTGTTCAATTTCATCTTTTCCCCTCCAATATTTCTTATTTACTCTATATAAATAAGCATTGTTTGTTTATATCACCTTTAACACGAAAGAAATCAAACCGTTTATGCTTGTTTCAGTGTATTACTTTCATTTTTCTTATTATTAAGGTACATGAAAAATATGTGAGAATAAAATCATTATCTTCACCTATGTATGAACTAGTTGATTGTTTCTCTATTCATCAACTAGTTTCAGTAAAACTTCTATATTCTTAGAGAAGAACACAAGGAATCACTCATGCGCTTCTCTACGATTGAGGAATCTAGTTTAGTCACCATCTTCAATAGCGGCGAGCTCCCTTTTCTTTTTTACTATTAAACCTACTACTACACTCATCAATAAGATAATTGCAACAATGGATGATATCATCCACCAATTGATTGATGTATCAATAGTTACATCAGATCGGTTCAAAGCCCGTGCGCGCTCCGTATCTACAGTAAATTCCATTTCCCATGACCATTCATCATTTTCTGACTGAGCCATTAGGTTTAGAATATATGACCCACTACGAAAACGGTCCCCTTCCAATGAAATAGGAAAATTGAAATGAGAATTAGGCGCCATCTGCATATCTGATTGATTGGCTTCATACAAAACTTCTGATGATCCAACTTCACGAATCGTTGCTTCGACGGTCAATTTGTTGACAAATGTTGATGCAAAATTTTGAATTGTAGCACTAAAGACGTTGCGGTAATTTAGTTGATCTGCAAAAACATCTAACAATTCTAAATCTGGATCCTGAGAAGTTCGGTTATTACTAATGACAACACCAATGACATAGGAAAAAGCATTCGTAATCGCCACACCGTCATTTTCACTTTCAGATTCGCTTGGTGTACGAACCTCTTCCATACGAATACCACCAGCTAGCACACCTTCAAACTTTTCCTCAGGCATATGTACAGGAATCTCTATAATACGCTTCTCATTGGCTTCTAGCCTGACCTCTCCTGGCGCTTTTAACACTGAATCTACTGAAGCAGGTAATGTAGCATCTGGTTGTTCTGCATCTTTACCATATTCGACAATTCCATTGACATTCGTGAATGCCGTATGAACTGTCGTTTCGACGATAATTTCTTTGTTCGAGCTATTTACAACCTCTAATTGAAGGACATCTGTCTTTCCAGGTGCCAAGTTCAAATCAAAATAATTACTTGCACCCGTTTCAAGTTGACTCTCTGGAAGTATTGGTTGAATATAAAAATTTAATTCTGATTCCTCTGCATGCACTTTTTGCAATGGAAATACAAAATTTAAAAGGATAAAAGTCAAGACTATAAGCATGTTCACTCGATATGTTTCTTTTTTTTCCATGTAATAACTCCTTTAAAATAGGCAGAGCATGATGGCTCTGCCTGACTAATTTTTTATTCACATATCTTACTCACTTACTCTCCGACTGTCTCACCATTATCAGACACAATGGATGATAATGTCCATGTAAGCTGCGCTTGATATGCTCTAGCTGATTGACTTGTTGTCCCAGGAACATGCAGTCGAATGTTTTCATTCATGCCAGTTTCCGCAAGATCCTCATCACCCCAAAACACACTTGTACGTCCGGCTCCTTGACCATCTTCGGCAGATAAAATCGTACGCGTATCGCCTCCTGCGTTTACCATAACGCCTCCTGCTGGTGTACTTGGTGTACTATTAGGCAAGTTACTTTCATAATCCACTTCCCCATTAATGAATTCAATGGCTGCACCTGTTAAAGTATCTTGATCTGATTGAAACTCTGATAAATCAACAGACAGAGTCCACCCATCATGGCTTCCTCGTGTATCAACAACTTGTGCAAAAGAATCATGAGGAATGACCCCTTGACCTTCATTCACCGAATATAGTTCCGCTACCATTGCGTAAGAACGATCAGAAACAGAGATTGTTTGCGTATCAAAATCAAATGTTTGAGGTACGTATAAAAGTCTCAGTGGTCCTGATCCCCCCTGCTCTGGATCAATTGGATCAATTGGATCGATTGGCTCTGGCGCTTCTGGACCAGGAACGATTATATCGATATCTTCGTCTCCATCTTCATTTGCTGTAAAACTAACCGTATTGTCTGTAGTACCACGTCCAACTTCTTCTGCAAAAGCTTGGACACCTCCAGTTAAAATTGTAGCAGTCAACGCTGCAACAGTTGCTAAACGAATCATTTTCATCTTTACTTTTCCTACTTTCTGATTAACTTTTTTAGAATTTTCTTGTGCTGAATAAATGTAAAAATTTTATTGGTTTACATATTTTCTCCAATAGCGCCAGGCGTCTGTATTAATTCCCATGAAAGCGAGGCTTTATATTCCACTGCATCTTTTGCTGTTGAACCTGGTATGTGTAATCTGATTGCCTCATTTCGAATGATTGCATCTTCACTTTCATCGATAGCTGCTTGATCGCCCCAGATGACGCTAGATGTTCCACTCCCTTTTGATTGATCGGCTGAAATCAAAGAAACCGCAGATCCACCAGCCATAATTTTCAAGCCATCTTGATGGATAACTGGTTCATTTCCTTCATTTCCAACATATGCTAACCGTGGTGCTAATAATTCTATTTCAACGCCATGAAGCGTATTATTCTGGGCACTTTCGTTTACAAATTCAGATAATGTCACCCGTAAATCCCAGCCTTCATTCGTTCCTCGAGTATCTTGCACCTGTGCAAAAGAAATATATGGGACTTCCTCGCCTGTCTCACGTAGTGGTTGAGTTTCGGCAATCATCGCATATTCTTCATCTTGGTTAGAAATAAGCTGCTTTCCAAAATCCATCGTTGGTACATAAGCAATTGTCAATGGTCCTGTATTTGGTTCTCCATCTGGTCCAGGAAGTGGTTCGATTTCAACATCTGGTCCCTCTTCTGGATTGATCACTTCAGTATCAACCCCATTTCCATCCTCATCAACAGCAGAGAAAATAACATTTGCATCCGTGTCATTCCTTTGAATGCCACCTACTTCTTGTGCCATCACAGTTGTTCCACTTGATAAAATAGTCACTGATAGAGCTGTAACTGTCGCTAACCTTAAAAATTTCATTGTTGTCTCTCCTTTTCATTTTTTCAAATCAATTCTCGTACTATCGGACACATAACCATAGAGGGCAATTCCTTGTTTGATAGTCACTTTAAATAAATTTTTGTCGATACTTTTCTTTCCTATTAATAAAATAACATTCCGACTTATCTCCTCCTATTTCCTCTTTAAATTAACAGAATTTAAGAAAATATAGAATTCAATATTTTCACCAATAAGTGAAGCCATCTTTCATGCACATCATATCAACTTTTTAGCTATGATTTTTTATCTAATCACATCGGCTTCAACGATTGCATGTTGGTCTTTGCAAAATAAAAAAGAACCATAAATCGGTTCTTTTAAAAATAATATATATCTAACTGGGCTCTTTTTATTTCGCTTTTTCCAGAATCCGTTGCCAGTCTTCTTTGTCTGGAACCGAATTGATTAGAAGATAGTCTGTTGACAAAATATAGTCAGAAATATAAGGGGGATAATTCGTCACAATCAAATCAACTTGTTTTTCATTTAACATTTCTGTAGTCAGATTTTGAAGAGGGATAAAAATCAGGTGATGTTGATGCCCTAACAATTGCTCAGCATTGAACCTGATATTTTGACAGATAAAATGATCTCCTTCTAGCAAAAATATAATTTTCTTCATAGGTGTGTAATAAGCAAGTAAACTATCATAAAATAGGGTTAAACTCACAGCAATGTCTTCCAAATGATTTTTCGAAAAGGAAAGTAATGTTTGATTTTCCAATAAGAACCGATAATTGTGCCTATATGATTCTAAGTGATTGGTCTTAATATACAAAGTAATCTCTGACATTAATTTATTTAATGCAGGTGAAACGCTATCATTTATTTTTCGCGAAAGAAAAAAAGAGTTTAAGAACGCTCGTTTTGCTCTACCTTCGGTTTCATTTTCTCCTTGCTCCTGTATATAAAGTAGCGATAATGTTGAAATATTCGGCCACAAATTAAATCGCTCAAAGAATAAAAGTTCATGTCTGATGGGACTAATTGGTCGTTTACATATGGTAACTAAGTAAATCCAAGCATATTCTTCCTCAGTCATTTGGACGCCAAAGTATTTCTTGATTGCATCAGTTAAGTACGTCAATAGTAGATAGTCTTTTTCATGATAAATGATTTCCCGAAGGTTTTTTGGTAAGTTTATCTTATTTCCTTGACGGTAACGCTCAATTGCAATATAAAGCGTATAATAAAACGATGCTGGTGTTGTTCCCGTACTGATCTCATAATTGCCCATTTTTCCTGAAAGAGTGGTAAGCACTAATTCATGCAATTCTTTAGGTGGTGTCAGTGTATGGGGAATTTGTTCACCTTCATAATAGAAATCTTTAAAAAATTTGCGTAAATTCCCCTCATCACCAGTGAAGTTCACAGGGTTAAGTACCAACTCCAAATCGTATTCAGCAAGTACAGGTTTAATTTGCACCAATAATCGTCTCAACGTGCTCTCAGAATAATTATATAAAAAAGCTAACTCTTCGATCGTTTCTAACTCACCATAGAAGATATTGCCAACAATCTCAAATAAAACTTCATTACTTAATAACTGTTTCTTTTGTTCTTTATATATTTCTGGATTCGTTTCTTTGAACTGATATCCCCTTCTACCAGATGAAAACTCAGCACTATCTTGAAAATAATCCTTTAAATAATTTAGGTCTTTAATAATCGTACGTTGGGTTACATTTGTGAGCGCTGTTAAACTACCAACTGTAAAGGTGCGTTCTCTTTCAATATAGTTTAATAGCTGGAATAAACGGATCAAAGATGGGTCACCAATAAACTTTAGTTGCAATTCCCGCATAAAAATCTCCCTTCTTATCAAGTACCAGTATTTATAACTATCATAGTACATTTAAGGAAAAAAACCTATTAACTAATTTAATGAAGCGACCACAAAAAGTTAGACTAAAAATCTAACTTTTTGTGATCGCTGCTTTTCTGACAAAATACAGTTTTGAATGCAAAAGGATCTTCCTTCATTTTGATTAATAAAAATGGTTCTTATTGATTGAACACAATAAAACCAAGGGCTATCATGTGCTTTAATCATGCTTAAGCAACTTATCGTTATAGAACCGATGTCAAATCTAGTCGTTCAATGGAACGGCACTTAACTCCCATGTAAGGGTTGATGAATAGTTTGTTGCTTTAGGATTTGCACCTTTGGGTACCTCTAAATGTACACTTGTACTCGCACTATCTTGATCACCAAAACGATAGATCCAAGTCCCATGTCCTTCTGTCCCCGTCTTCGCTATTAACAATTGCTTCGCACCTGGCACAATCGTTATAGGGTCTAAATGTCGCAGCGAATCGGCTGCGTTTCTTTTGATCAATTGTTGATTCGTCAAAGCAAGCCGCGCGCCATTCAACTCTTGCTTATTCTCGTCAGCAAACTGTTTTTTCTGTGTGACAGATAGTTGCCAACTATTGGTCTTGCTTTCAGGACGACGATCACTGATCTGTATATAATTGGGTCTACTTTGCGTGTCGATAATGTCCCCTGCTTCATTCAGCAGCCTTTGCGGTTGGGCATAGTACACTGTATCGTTGATAGAGATCCTCTGTGTGCCAAATTGAAATTGAGAAACAAAGTCAATACTCAATATCCCTTGCTCCTCTAAATCTGGCTTATTTTCTGGATCGACTGTCGCATCTGGATCTAAAGGGTCTACTGGCAAAACTGGCCCAACCACCTTGATAATTGGTGCAGCTGGAAAGGTCGTATCACGAAACGTCAACTGTGTCGCAGGATTGATATTCCCTTGTTTATTATTGGTTGCTGGTGGATTGCTGACATTTGCTTCTTGTGCCGAACCGTTATTGTCTTGTAAAAACACTTGGATTTCATCGTCCTCCGCAAGTGATAGGTGACTAAGATCAATGGTAAAACGACCGTCAGGATCAATCTCAACGTCTTTCGTGTCAAGCCATTCTCCATTGATGGTAGCTAAGACAGCAACATCTTTATTTTCACTCACTCCTTCGAGTGTCTGGCTATGAATGAGAATGAATGCTGAGGTAAATTCAGCTGGTATTGGCGGAACGATAGGAAAAGTCTCCACCGTATCGGTCAAAATTTGATGATCATATCCTTCCGTCAACGCACCGTTTGTCAATTCTACTCTGGTAATACGGACAGTGTCTCCTGCTTGCAGGTACTGCTTCAGATTGATTTCAAATAAGCCGCCTCGGGGTTCTTCGCCGTAAATACTGATCCCTGGTGAGCCTTCTGTATGCCCAACACTCTTAGCAACGTGCGTTTCCGTTTCACCGGTTATCCGCTTGACTTCCACTTCGACTTCAACTTCGTTGTCTCTAGCGGATCGCGTACTATTTAGTCCGTTGGGTACACTTAAGTGACCGTAAATTTTTTTATCAGCATCCGTTGGCACATACAATTCATCTGCAATACCCCAATCAGTATTATCTATCACAATGCGAGAATAATTACCCAAAGATCCAACCAGACTGCTATTCAATTTTTCTTCGTCACTTGTGTACGTCAAATTCATAGTTAATCCGGATATGGAATTCGTCGTACTTGAAAAAGCAAAGTCTACTTTTTCAATCTCCAGCCAAGGATCTGCCTGATGATCGTCTCTGATTCGCCATAAAGTCAGTGGACTATTGATGCCAGAAAAAACAGTACTACCATCTGCAAATGAAAAATGAAAAACCGGATTTTGACCATTGTTGTTCGTCAACTCTATATATAACGGATTGTTCACATGAAAATCGACACCTCCTGCATAAACAACACCTGAGCCTGCAGTTACTGGACTCGCAATAGCCTTAAAAGAAGCAAGATTCTCTACTACAATCTGCCCATAATGTCTAATTAAGTGATTATTTGCCATAGTAACAGCAGGTCCAAATGGCGCTTCAATTTCAACAGATGCCTGATCTTTAATAAAAAGATTATTATTATCTTTAGTGTTAGTTGAAGCAGTAAAAAATCTTATCCCAAAATTGGCAAAGGCATTTGCTGATGAACTACCGTTCGCTTTGATTTTTAAAGAAGCTGAATTTTGAACTTTAATTGTCGAATTGTCTTCCATCATACTAAGTCCACCAATTTGCGTGCCTGTTGCCTCAAGGATATTCACCGTTGCATTATCTATCAAAAAAATACTTTCTTCTCCTCCTGACCTTTGGAAAGTGAATACACCAGCATCATTACTAGTATTCACTACAAAATTAGTATTGGCATCTACAACAAATGTGGCCTTATCGGTAACAGAAAAATAATTCCCTCGAAAATAAACACCATTGTTGATATATATATCAGCATAATTTTTTATCTCAGCTTCTGCTCTTATACCTTCCATATATATACCGGTTGCTTGATTAATCAGTAGTGTCAAATGACTGTTATCTACATGAAATAAAGCTTCCCTGCCACTAAAATAAATACCTCGCCTTCTTCCCGAACTTACAGTCATATTTAGCTCAGAATCCTCGGACAGTTCAATAACAGGAAAATCTCCTCGAACATTTAATACATTATTACTTAAAATATTTGCATTTGCTTGTGAACTAGCTGTATTTACATCAATCATCGAATTTTTGGTTATTCTGAGCTTCGGACGAGGATGATTATTTCCAATAATCATATTTTGATTGGTGCCTGTTCCTTCGGATTTGATCTCAAATAAACTTTCTTCTTCGAGCAATAGTAGCGCATCAGCGCCATCTAAAGTTACGGCATTTGATGCACCCTCATCATTGACCTGCAAGATACTCTTTGTCATGCGCATCTCTGGTTGCATGCCTTGCACCAAAATACCTTGCCCACTGGTTCCTTCTAGTGTGACAGACTGCGCATCTTGCAATTGTAAAACAGCCAGATCACCGATCAACCCGATACGGCGGCCTGTTGTTGATATGACAGACAACTCGGTTTGCTCAATCTTCAACTGCGGTGCAGTACCCGATAAAGTCAGCGTGTCACCACTTGTTGAACGCAGTGAAGCACTGGCATTGCGCAATGCAAGCACAGGATTGTCTCCTGCTAATAATGTGTTGCTATTTGATACAGATGATGTGGTATACGTAGACTGATCAATAGTGATTTCTGGGTTTCTGCCATTTAAATAAACAGCACGCTTGGCATTGGCCAACACGTCAACTTGTAAGAGTGACTGATTTGACACTGTAAGTGTCGGATGCGTCCCACTCATGATCAAAGCATTGTTGGCGGTTTCCGTAGGTACTATAGTTGTACCACCAGTTTGAATTTTAAGAGATGCACCATCAGCAATCTGAACTTGTCCATCGTTCCCACGCAGATCGATTGTATTGGCATTTCCGTTAGCAGTAACGATCGACACTTCGGCTCCTTCATGAATCATCATTGTTGGCGAAACACTATCGGCTGATGCAAACAAAATTGTCGCATCTCCACGTTCAATGTTTAGTAACGATTGTCCTCTCACTTCGAAATCTTTTACTTGGAACAAAGTCCGATCATTGCGTTGATCCAGCGTATTCGTCCCACCTGTAAAAATGACCTTTCCGTGTGCTAATGTGATGATACCTGATTGGTTGTCTGACAATTCTTGGATATTTTCCATTTCTACTGACCATTGGGCGCTTACATCTGGTGTTGCGTAAACCAGTGCATCATGTGCGTTCGCAGATCCGAGTACAACATTTTCAAGTCTTAACGTACTCGCATGTTCAACAGTGCCCAATTCAAATCGATCTGGACCTGTATTTAATTGATAGCCATGTCCAACAATCGTTACAGCACGATCGAACATCGCTAACGAAGCAGCTGTCGTATAAATGATGTTTGTTCCCAAATGGATTCGCGCAATAGCTGGATCTGATGCGGCTTGGCAGAATGCCTCCCACGACTGTACAGTTGTTTCAGCAGAAGAAACTGCTGCTTCACTCGAGGTTTCGACTGAAGCATCGAAAATCATCTCGGATTTCTCTATTTCTTCAACTATTCCGTCTAATTGTTCTGGAATGGTTTCTTCAATGATCGGCATTTCTGATTCTGCCTGCGGATATTTTTCCTTGTCTATGATTGCCTCTACTTGATAATTATCTTCATCGCTCAATGATTCAATGGGCGGGTCTATGGGCTGTTCTTTTTGAAAAGAGATTGGCTGACTTGATAATACATCCGCTTCGCTAAAGTTAACTATTTCATTGGCGTTATTAACAACCAATGCATTGATTGTTTCCGTATGTCCAATAGGTATTGACAATAACAATTGTAATCCTATATTGTACAGAACTATGCGATGAATGATATGTTTCAGGAACATACATACTCATCCCCTTTATTTTATTTTTCTCTTTTAAACAATTTTTATATTACAAGAGAAGCAAAAGAACAGAAAATCATAAATTTCACTAATAAGTGAAGTCTATAAACAGGAGAAAACAATTTTGAGAAAAGTGTAAACAAAAAAAATCTGGATCAGAATGAGGTCATTTTGATCCAGATTTGATTTTTCAACACTCATCAATTCCTGTGGAATAAGCGCAAGAAATATTTTAATAGCAAAACAGAAATTTACTAAATCCCATTATTCACATCTTCAAAGAATATCTTCTTATCTGACAATTGATTTATTTGATCATTTAAATCATCAAATAAATCATCTACATTCCCTCTCACTTCCTTTAATTCGGAAACGATTTGCTTGGCCCGCTCTTGGATGGTTTCAATGCGTGCTTCCGCTGCACGTAATATACGTTCAGACTCGATCTTAGCTCCTTCAAGGGTTCGATTTGCTTTCCTTCTAGCGAAAATCAATACTTCACTGATTTCTTCTTGTAACTCAACATTTTCTTTACGCAAATCCGAGATGATAGCAAGCAAATCATGCTGTTCCTCTGTAGATTCTCTTGGCTGCGGATCGTTCTGATCCAATTGACTCGTTTGGTCCAATAAGGATTTCTTTAGCGCATCTATTTCCAAGTTATTCTTTTTCAATTGTTCTTGTTGCTCTGCTTGATATTGCTGGGACTCTCGTCTTTCATGAATCCACGCTTCTTCTTTTTGCTGATGAATTTGGGTTGATTCTTTAATTTTAGACGCCAATGCTTGAATCGTTTGTTGCGCAATCTCTAAAACAGATTGAATTTCATTTAAATCATTCTGATTTTCAGCTATAGTTACTTGATTTTCTTCAAAAAAGAGTTTGTACGCCAATAATTTTTCGTTTTCATCAATCAAGCTTTTCATCGCCATGGTCAGTTTTTGTAATGACGCTTCTTGCGCCTTATTTTCTTCGTTCTTCGCCTCATATAAACTATTTTCTACTTCTTTTTCACGCGCTAGTTTGATTGGTTTTTTTACGATTTCTATCTCTTTTTCTTCTGAAAAGGAATCATTTATTCCCTCAACACCTATATTTACTGACTTATTATTGTCAATTATTTCATTAGTCAATTCGACTTGTTCTTCCTTTTCTGTTTGACTTGGAAGAATGTCATCTACTAGTATGCTTTCTGCCATGCGATGACCTTCCATGGACGCATAGTTTTGCAGGTCTTCTATAGAGACATTGTTAATTTCATCGATTAGATTTTCTGATGAAAGCCAGTGTTTCTTTTTTTTCATTTATTCTTCCACTTCCTCAATTGATTTCACTTTCCCTGTACTATTATCTATCCAAAAATTCCCAATTATCATTCCAGTACGCACGTACCAACTGGTTGTTTCTATCTCGGTACTCAATTGAAATTTTATTTCGAATTTCATTCACTGGTATATCTAGTACAATTGATTCAACAGTTGGTCTATTAGCTACTGAATACGTTTCATAGATCTCTCCATCTATATAGATCGTGAAATTGTTGACATTTGCATAATAAATGTTCAACCGACTATTGACGACATTCAAATAAATATCCCCAGTTGGGTTATTATTTCGTTCATATTCAAAAGTAACTGTTTGTTTCTCTTCTGTGATGGTTCCTGTTATATTTTCAGGGATATCTTTCAATAGCCACCCAATGATCTCTCTTTGTCTTGCCGTATAAGAATCACCATAATTCCCTTTGATCACTTCACTAGGCAATAAATGGTTTTTATCTTCATCTATATAGATTACAGTTACCTCTGCTGGCTCAAGTTTACGATATTTAGCCTGAAGCATAATATCCCCGGATGTATCATTGTGAATCAGACCTGCAACCAATTGTGCATGGGGATTTTTCAAATCATTCACATCGATTTCAGCATAGTTTCCTCCTTCAACCAATACCCATTCCACGAATTCATAGCCAGGATTGACATCAGCATCTAACTGAATCACAGTTTTATCATCAAAAGACGATTGGGTCGCTTTCGGATTCCCAGCTTCTTTGGGCTCTGCAGACACTGACAACTGATAACTTTTACGTTCATACACAGCCTCAATGATTTCATCTCCTGTCCCCATTTTGACTGTAGTGGTTGGATTCGTTCGATCATTGATTTGTGCACCATTATGTGAAGCAACACTCGTACGTCCAAAAAATGATTGCGTATGATTAAAAGTATCAGGGGATACATCCATTTCTTCACTTGAAAACATAGTTGCTATCGTATTTGTCTGCAAAGTATCGCGAAGGGAAACAAAGTCCCAACGAAGGAATGTATACCAACTATTTGGTCTAGCTTGAATCGTGGCAATTTCACCCTCCGCTAATTTTGTTTGGCTTGCAGTTGGGGCTCCTCCGATATTGGGGTTTCCTTGCAACGTTAATGTATGGACAACTGGTAGTGGCGGTTCTTCTTCAAAGACTGCACGCACAACCGCATCACTTGATCCCATAGTAAATGTAGTTTCCTGTACCATTGCATTGGCAATACTGCTTCCAGAGCCGGAAACAATTTCCCATTTAACGAACTGGTAGCCCTTATTTGGTCTTGCGTTAATGGTCGCTTTACCACCTGTTTCAAGCCTCTCTATATTCGTTATAGGTAGACCACCTGCTTCGGGGAATGCTTCCGTCTTCAAGGAATAATCTATAATTGATGGAACAAATCCTTCAGCCGCTGTTGCTTCAGTATGCAATGACTGATAGCCTGGTAATCTATGATTTGCTAAATATCGACTACCAAAATCATCTGGAGAACTCATTGTGCTAATCATTTCTTCATTAGATATGTGTGCATCAACATGGTTCCAAGACTGATTAAAATTACTTATTGGTCTAAATGTATAATTGCCTCCACTCATCGTTACATTACCAGCACCTGCCATCATCACATTATTTGCTTTAATGATGATTGTTGCACTGTGATTTGTTGCACCAAAAGTATTATCACGTGCGCCATTTGAGATAATTGACCCCTTACTTTCCATAATGATACGGGAACTTTGATTAGTTGTGACTGCATTACCATTAGACGAAACGACTCTTCTTGGTTTATCTCCGGTACCAAAATCCAGTGTTGACCCTTGGAGATGAACTGCGGTTGACGCAATCGATGGCATAATATGACCTTGATTTTCTAATATCAGCGTTGTTCCTATTGCATATATAAAATTTCCAGCATAGACACCAACACCGGGATAGGCATTGTTGGTCAATGTAACATTCAACCTGAATGTGGTTCCTCCCAATGTAACAAAGTTATGCGGACCCGCATTGATAGAAAGATTTGGTGACTCAGAAGTAATATACACAGAGGATCTACGTTCATTTAACGAATCTCCAAAAATACTTGATGAATACATGATTGAATTATCACCTATATTGATTACACCGACAGTACTATTCCATGCACTTCTAAACTGACTCCAATTTGTGATCGTTGAGGTGGATCTTGATGCATCTAAAGTTTGATCGAGGATGCGTGCTTCTTCAATGGTAATCAAATCTTCTGGAATCTCTAAGTTACTGTCTTCTTTCACTTCTATTGGCAGATTCGTTCTATCCACACGTTCAGTGATGTCAAAATACATATGATTGCTGTCGTCATCCACGGAAATAAAATATTCGCCTGTCTTGGTAAAAATTACAGGCAATAAAATCATTTCCTTCTCAGCATTTGTATAGAGACGCCAATACTCCCCATCTTCATGCTCGATCGTAAAATCGTTTTCAAGGTGATTCGTATCAACTTCAGCTTCTTCAGGTAATCTGATCGTAAAAGAATCTACAGGCTTAGATTTTTGAATCTCCAAGAACATGGTCTGATTGGTTTGTCCTTTATACGTATCTGTACTGAAAGTGATCTCTTGGAAGTCATCATCATTTTCGTCTATGACCGCGGTGCCTTCTTTGGCAAATGCACCTTGCGTGTTTACTGCCAACAAATCTTTTATATTGCTTATATTATTCTGATTTTCCATTAGTGATTGGGCCTGTCCAGGATCCATCGTTATCACCTGAATAGGCAATATAATTATTGCAAGCAGTACTTTGATTATTTTTTTCACCAAATGATGTTTCATTGCAACCGCCCCTTTTCTTGATTGATTTTGTTTTAAGCTGTTATTCTTCAACCGGGTGTCATTCAATCGGTTTTCCTGTTTCAAATGTGGACACATATGGCATTTCAATATTAATCGTGGCCGAATATGAATAATCAGATGTATTTCGTAGTGTATTTGCGCGGTAACTGTATTCTCTCACCTTCGCAAATCGCGAAGCTTCTTCGATACGCTGGACAAACGCCAACAAGTCTTCGGCTGTGTCACCAACATAATCTATACTCAATAACGCCTTGCGAACTTGTCTTTCAGCACTCATCATTTCTGGATAAAGTTGTTGAAATTCATATTGGATAGAAACAAACTCAATAGCCAATGTTTGATCGATCGTTTTCAATTCTTGAAAATATTCTTCAAAATCAACACCATTAGCAATTTGCGGCATCTCTGTTATTACACCAGATTCAAGCAGCGTATCATTCTCCCTCAAAACGGCTATTTCATTTTGCAATCCCAAGACTATCACTTGAGAACGTTCTAAGTCTGCTTGTGCCTCTTGTACTTTATTTAAATTGGGTTGAACTGCAAAAGTCCAAGCAAAAAAAATAATCAACAAACAAAAAACACTTACCGTTCCCGCGAAAATCATGTGTTTTTTTGTAAATACTATCTGGTTCAACTTTCATCACTCATCTCATATTCTAACTTTCTTAATCTGATCAAAAATTCAGATTCAACACCATCCATGTTGACAACATTTTTTACTGGATGCACATCATAGACCATAGCCATTTTTTCTAATTCTGTTTTGAAGCGTGGCATATTATCAAAAAGATCACCTTGAACGACCATCGAAATAGGCGTATACAAAAGCTCTCCCGTCTGACTAACTATACTAAGATCTTGTTGATCAGCAATCATTACCTGATAACTATTGATCGTTAAATCCAAAAGATTTGCTGTTTCTTCAAAAGATGTGATAATTGGATGGACCAGAACATTTTCTTCTTTGTAATCAATCAAATAGGATTGAATATCTGCTGATTGTTCTAACTCTAATTCCATCACCTGATTACGTAAAATCGTTTCTTCCATCTGTATCTGTTGATTTGCAAAACTTAATTGTGTCAATTGTCGATTTGACAAAAAGATCATACCAGCCAGTAAAGCTGCCAGCAGCATCAAACTGCCACCAGCAACCAAAACGATCAAAGATGTTGCTTGATTGATGTAAAACTTCTGTGGGAGCAAATTAATATTCATTTTTTACTCTCCTTTCAGTGCGAGACTAGCAGCTAGTAAGTAATGATGCGGCATTCTTGTGTCCGCATCTTGCAAAAATGGGACTTGCGGTACGCTTGTAGGTAAGTCAGTTTGCACGAGAATCATCGCATATACATCTTCAATAAGTTTTGGATGGCTGCCCACTACATAGACATGCGCAACTTTGCTATTTTTTGATACTTCAGTTTCAAAGTATGTGATCACATTTTTGATAAGTACACCAAACTCTTTCAGCGCTGATTGCTCATCTAAATACCCAATTTCAATATCTCCGTCTACTTCTTTAAAATGCCAATTACCAGGATTGTATACTTCATATTGCATATAGACTGGGACAAGCGCTTCAAAAATGGTAATTGTTGCTTCGCCGTAATTGACTTCGACTAAAACAAAGCATTCTCCTAGGTTGATGCCATGATGTAATACTTTTGTATAAGCCAATGCACTAAAATCAACTCCCGCAAGATGTCCCCCACTTATGTTTACTGAATCACCGACTTGCTCTAATAATTTTTCTGATGTAACGATGATCGGCACATTTCCATTGACAGCAAAACGATTGCGCTCAATCGTCCGTATATTTTTAGTGGGTGCGGAACTCGTCTTTCCTTTTGCCCGCTTATTTTTTACTTTGCTCTTTTTCGGCGGATTCAAAATCAACAAGTCAAAAATAGGGTCTTCAAATGGCAGAGGGATCGAAGCGCCTAACTCAAAGAAAAGAAATTCTCGGATCTCTTTTTCTGTTTCCATCTCCTTTAGTGGGACTTGACGGATCAATAACTTTGAATTTAGTGCCGCTAAAACCACTCTAGGATTTTTCACTTGTAATTCTTGAAAAATATCAAATAATAGTTCTTCTAAGGCTCTTTTGTTCACCAATTGATTTTCTCTTAAAAATGGTGTCTTTGCGAGCTTTTCCCCAAACAACCAGCGACCATTGCGCACCATACAATAACGCAAAATATTTTTTTGAATATCTATGCCTATTTGTTCTTTTTTTCGTAACATTCATTCTCTCCCTCTTCAGTCATACCAACAATTAGCCAAAGTGTTTCTTCCTACTTTAGTTAATTCTTGGTGTTTACCCATTGATCAAATATGTCATAAATGCCCATTGCCCAGATGTAATGAAATAAACGATATAAGAACCAATTGCTATAAATGGACCAAAGGCAATATACTTGTCCTTATTCTTCTTGAGGAAGTACATCAATACATACCAAATCAATGCAAGACAAGAAGCGAGTACGATCGACATCAATAATCCGATCGGTCCAACAAATAAACCAATCACTGCGAATAATTTGATGTCCCCACCTCCAATCGCATCATTTCTGATCATTCGAATCATAAATAGCGGTACAAAGCCCAATAAAAGCCCTGCTACCGGATACCACCAATAAGTAGTTTGCGGAATAAAGAGCCGTTCGATCATGCCAATGATCAGGAAACATACAAGGACCTTATTCGGTATAATACGATATAGCGCATCCGAAATACTGATCGTAAACAAGAGACTGACTAAAGTGAGCCCAACAATTGTCTCTGTTGACAGCTGTAAAAAAAAGGCTGTACTGCAAAATAATATGCCCATCAAACATTCTAAGATTGGGTGGACCCACCCAATCTTAGCGTGACAATAATAGCACTTACCTTTTAGAAATAGAAAGGAAATCACCGGTATTAATTGCCATCCTCGCAATCTTTCACCACAATGGTTGCAACAAGAATTTCCCATCAATGTTTCTTTCTTAGGCACTCGATAACCTACAACTTGAAAAAAAGACCCCATACACGTTCCTAATAGGAAGAAAAAAATATAACCAATACTTTTGTAGTCTTGCAACTGACTGATTTCCATCATAAAACTCCTTTTTTCTGTAAGTAATCATCTATTTAATACTAAAAGTGCCTACTCATTCTCATTCCATAGCGTGTCGCGGTCTAAATCAAGAACTTTTTGTTGGTCACCTGAGAATGGTTGGTTTTCTTTTGCTCCTGCGGTCAAAGATCCAGCCGGAACAGTGATAATTAACCCACCATCAGATTGTGCTTCAAATGTGACAGCATCTAAATCGTCCCACGTGTTTGAAGCTGTACTTAAATAACCTTGACCTACAACTGTACCTAAATTGAAAGTTCCGCTCTCCCCACCACTGGTTTCAGTTGATGCATATAACTGAGCAGCGTTCATCGCTTGTTGAATATCTGCGATCCCAGCATCTTCACGGGCATTTTGAATCACTTGTCCGATCGCTACTACACTGATTGCCGAAATGATCGCCAAGATCACAACTGCTGCTAATAATTCGACCAATGTAAAGCCACTCTCATCTTGTAAAAACTCTTTCATTTTGCTTTCCTTTTGCAATACCAATTCGTTCATAACTTACTCCTTTGTTTTCATCATTTTATTTTTTATATTAAATCGTCTGTAGGGGTAGACGATATAATAACACTAGAAAAAGTTGCTAATGACTGTCTTGTCTCATCTTCAAATTATGAAATGAACGCATGCCTCACACACGGTTAAAGCAGTCATTGGTACCTATTATTTGGTGAGGATTTAGAATGTAACAAACCTATTTACTATCCTTGGATCGATGTATATACGGACAACATTGGCAGCATGATCGCTGCAACAATGAACCCAACGATAACGGCAATGATAACCATTACCAATGGTTCCATCACAGTTTTTACTCGCTTTGATACCTCATCGACTTCACGTTCGAAAATAATGCTGAGTTTTGATAACATACTGTCTAAAGCACCTGTTCTCTCCCCTATTTGGACCATCTGAGAGAGAATCGGCGGTGTCACATGAGATGCTAGGAAAACTTGACTTAACTTCCCGCCTTGAGCGATTTCAAGTTCACACTTTGCGATCACTTCTTTAATATACAAATTACTAACACTTTCTTTACTCATTTTGAGTGCTTGTACCATCGGCACCGAACTACTCAATAAAGTAGACAAAGTCATCAAAAACACTGAAAAATCATTTTTTTGAATCAATTCTCCAACAAAAGGCAGTTTTAGTTTGTATGTATCTGCTTTAAAAGCCAATCCTGGATGGTACTTGATTGAAAATGACCCAATAACGCATGCAAGCACAATCCCAATAATAAGGATATATTGGTTTTTCAAAAAATCACTAATTGCAATCGTGACGATCGTGATTGGCGGCAGTGGTGCATCGAAGCTTTCAAACATCTGTATAAACATCGGTACGATCGAAACCATTAAGAAAATCGCTACACCTACAGAAGCAACCAACATCAATATGGGGTAAACCATGGCAGTGATCAAGCTGCTGCGATTGACCAAGCGTTTTTCATAGTAACCAGCGATTTGCTGAAGATTGATCTCCAACGAACCCGACATTTCTGCTACTGCAATGACATTCACCAACAGTCCTGGAAAAGCATTGGGATGTTTCTTATAACATGCTGACAGCTGTTCCCCATTCTCCAAATCCTTACGTACTTCAGTCAACACTTTATGGAATAGTTTTTCCTTGACTTGATTTTCTAACATCGTGGATGCATCTAATACACTGATACCTGCATTGATCAACGTCGACATTTGCTGCAAATAAAAAGACAACTGTTTTAATGGGACACGATCAAAGAGTTTGATTTCCTTTGTTGCTAAATTTTCTTCTCTGCGAAGGATGACCTTTGCTTTGATTTTCTTCTTGCGTAGTTGGTTATAGACGTCGCTTTCTATGGTTGCATGAATATTCCCTTGCACCTTTTCTCCAGTAACAGTCATTCCTTCGTAACGAAACATAGCCATTACTGATCACTCCCTTCTTCCAGATAGAGAGATGCGATTTCTGGGCTTACACGGTGTTCTCGCACCAATCGTTCGATGCTACTTTGCATAGTATGCATCCCCTCTCCACGGGACATTTGCAGCATATTCGCAATTTGATGGGTTTTCCCCGAACGTATGATATTGGCGATCCCTTTTGAATTGACCATCATTTCGGTAGCTACTACGCGCCCATTGCCATCTGCTGTGGGCAACAAACATTGCGCCAACACACCAATCAATGAGCTAGCCAATTGAGAACGGATTTGGCTTTGCTGAATACCTGGAAAGACATCCACTACCCTTTCGATCGTGGCAGGGGCACTGGAGGTATGCAACGTACCAAAAACAATATGACCTGTTTCTGCTGCCGTGAGTGCGATCTGAATCGTTTCGAAATCACGCATTTCTCCGACTAGGATCACATCTGGATCTTGCCTCAAAGCGGCTTTCAATGCATTCGCAAATGAGTCCGTATCACGACCGATTTCTCGTTGAGATATAATTGATTTCTTATGGCGATGGACGAACTCAACTGGGTCTTCCAAAGTCAAGATATGACACCGCTTGTTTTCGTTCAAGAAATTGATCATGGCAGCCAATGTCGTAGATTTACCAGAGCCTGTTGGGCCAGTCACCAAGAATAATCCTTGTTTGCGATAGGTGAGGTTTTTCAATATTTCAGGGACACCCAAACTAGACAATTCGGGAATATCTGTGGGAATCAAACGAAAAGCAATCGATGTGGTTTTCATTTGCCGAAAGATGTTGACGCGAAAACGGCCAACTTGGTCAATCATATACGCACAATCCACTTCACCATTTGCCAAATATTTTTGCCATTGTTTTTCTGTACAAATAAATTGTGCCATCTCAGTTATTTGTGCGTCGCTCATTTTTTCTTCTTCTGGAATTGGCAATAAATCTCCATGGATACGATAGATTGGTGGTGAATTCTCAATTAAATGAAGATCGGATGCATCATTGCTGTTCATATTGCTTAACCACTGATTTAGAAGAATATGCCCATTCTTTTTAGATACTAATTGAGACTTTCTTTCTACTAAGGGGACTTGTTTGCTCTTATTGGAAAATTCTACTGATTTTTCTTCAGGAATAGCGATGAATTCGTTTGCCTCACTTTGCTGTTTCAGCCAATTTTGAAACGAATCATTATCGACAAGTTCCTTCTGTTCTTTTTCCATCACTCGTTTACTAAGCTCCCTTCTGTTGCAATGATTTTCATTCCTTCCTCAATCGTTGTAAACCCTGCAATTACTTTGTCGATTGCATCATCTGCCAAGAAGGGCATCCCTTTTTGTTTTAAATACCGGATCATTTCATCGCTGTTCACATTTTCTGTAATCATTTTGCGCATGGCAGCTGTGACGATCAGTAACTCTTGTATCGCAATTCGCCCTGCATAACCTGTATAGGCGCACTTCACACACCCCTGTCCTCTATAGAGTTGTTCGCTTGTTCGTCCATATCTATTGAGAATCACTTTTTCTTCCTCAGAAATTGGATAGGCTGTTTTGCAATTTTGACACACTGTGCGGACCAATCGCTGTGATAAGATGCCCGTCAATGAATTTGCTACGAGGAAAGGCGGGATCTCCATGTCAATAAGACGACTGATGGTAGTCACAGAATCATTGGTGTGAATCGTTGACAATACCAAATGGCCAGTCATGGAAGCGCGAATAGCAATTTCTGCCGTCTCACTATCTCGTATCTCTCCAACCATGATGATGTCAGGATCCTGACGCAACATAGCGCGCAACGTACTGGAAAATGTCATTCCGATACTCGCGTTGACGGCAACTTGATTGATTCCTCCTAGTTGATATTCAACAGGGTCCTCAACAGTGATCAAATTCCTTTTTGGGTCATTCAACTCATTCAGAGCTGCATACAATGTAGAAGACTTGCCTGATCCAGTTGGCCCCGTAACCAAAATAATGCCATGGGGTTGTGCCAACAATTGACGAAAGAGAACCAATCGTTCTTTTTTGAAATTGAAATCTTCGAGATTTCGAATACCAATCGATCGATCCATGATACGGATAACAACTTTTTCTCCATGAATCGTTGGCAATATAGATAGTCTAAGATCAATGATTCTCTTACCAGTTTTCATTTGCGCACTGCCATCTTGAGGAACCCGGTTCTCTGTAATATCTAAATCGGATATGATTTTCAGTCTTGAATTCACAGATGGTTGAATATTCTTAGGAAGTTTCTCTATTTCCCTTAAAACACCATCAACGCGCATCCGCACCGAAACAAATTTTTCCTGTGGATCAAAATGAATATCGCTGGCTTGGTGATTGATTGCTTCCTGGATCAAACTATTGACCAATTTGATAATCGGCGTATCTTCTTGTTCTTCATTTGTCTCTGCTTCTATTTCTCCATCACCAAATTCATTTATATTGATCTCAGAAGGATACTCTCTGATAATCGCTTGATGGATGTCTGCTCCATTGGCTTTTTGAGGGATAATCAACATGCCGGTTTTCAGACGCAGGTCATTCAGCGCCGAAAAATTGAAAGGATTATTGATCGCCACGTGCAGCTGATTATTACTGTCTCGTCTGATTGGGATGACAGTATGTTCTAAAGCAAATGATCTCGGAATCAAGTCAAGCAATTCTTTTGCTATTTTCTCATTGAGCCATTCACTTGGTTGACGGTCGTTTTCCACTACTTTCACTCCTATAAAGTTTCCTCTTATCATTGATATTTTCATAACTCGAGATATGAAAAAGTTCTTGATATCACTTGTGTAGCTGTTGTATTGATATTAGAATGTCCTACTATGATCGTTACCTCACCATTTGATGCACTTCCTACCGTCTCTTTCACACTATTAGGAATACTCATCTCATCGAATATGGCTTTCAAATGATTCATATCTGCTTGGCTATTTACCTCGACAACAACTTTTCCTTCTAAGGTTCCTTGTACCAAAGCTGTTGTGAGGAATGTCGGATCAAAAAATATCAAATTTGGCAGTAAATTGAATTTAAATAAGCTATCTTGTTCAAGTGATAGATGAAATGGTTCAATTCCCGTATACCCCATAACCATCGATGCGCCATTTTTCAATTCAATACGATTCCAATATTCTGAATCGTTGTACAAAACCGACTGCTGAAGCGCTGCATCTTCGAATGGTGATGCTTGTCGATTGACTTTTGGGGCATCTATGAAGCTAACACCTTTGATCTGCATATTTGTATTGGGGCCATCTAGTATAATAGAAGCAGCTGGGTATGGCGTTAGTGTATGTTCAGCTTGACCTTGGAAATAGGAAAACCCTCCAACACTATCTTGCCAGCTAGCATTTGTTAAAAGAAAATTACCGTCAATATCAATGGTTCGTACTTCCTGTTGTCCATTAGTTGCTTCACCCGATATTGTCGATGGTCCAGCATAAAGCTCAGCACTAGAGATCAACAGCGATCCTTTGATAAATTCTCGCCAAGACCAGTCTTGTGGAGAGCGATTGGTTGCTTCACTTGTATAACTTCCAAATGAAAAAGTTTTTGCGCTCTCTATGGTATCGATCGTCAGCCCACCACTATTCAGTATTAATCCAGCTTTCTGATCATATTGACTCGTTTGCGTATTCGTCAAAAGAAGCCCACTTGTATGAAAATCCGTTTGCCCGCTCATCGATAATGATGCTTCATTGTGCGCGAAATTGATGTAAGTGCCATTTCCTGCTTCAATCGTCAAATCTCTAATAAAGTGCTCCTTGTGCCCCCCATCTTTGATTGCAAGCAAGTTTTCTACCACCAAGGCAGCGTTTGTGCCACCACCTGCTAACTGCACACCCTGTTCAAAGAAAAATGAACCATCAAAACGGAGCAGATTTCTTAACGTCTTTGCACCTGAAAAATCAAGTCGTACGCCGTCTGTATAGTCTATGAGTCGACCTCTTTGATACCCTTGCGTAGTCACGGTGAAGGGATCAAACCCTGCAAAGTCAAAAGTTGTCAAACTTTTACTAAATTGATAATTATCAACCACTTTCTTGCCCCACTCATCTGCGGATAGATAGCTTGCGCCGTTTGGTAGATAATGAGAATATCCAATATTGCGCCATACATCTAACTCGATGCCATCGATCGACGCATCGATATCATTCCACTGAACCTCAAAGATATACGCGCTGGATGCTGACTCTTTTTTTACTTCAGTAGGTGTTTTTTCTTCGACCGATGCTTGAATAGAGAAAGTAAGCGCAACATTGGTCGCATTTGTTTGGTTGACTGTTGAAGTGTCTTCTACCCATCCGAATCGCCCATCGTCCATACCCAAAATATATGGATTAATCTGATTCGCATGGATTGATTCAATTTCTACTTCAAAAGAATATTGTCCCTTGCTGCCGATATTATTTTCTGTTACCAAGAAATCACTGAATAATTTATCTATTTCTTGACTGAGTTTATTTGAATCATTACCGAAGCTAATCGTTGATAACCCTCGAAGGTACTCATCGATTTGTTTTTGGATCTGTGTGGCCCCTTCTTGAATAGCATACTCTTGAATATCTTGGATTCGCTTGTACGTTTCAACTTTCGTTATTTGGGCATATACGATCCGCGATACAGCAAAAATCCCACCAATCATTGCCGTACATAAAATCAATAATCCAAGAGAAAAAATCAAAATACTTCCAGATTCATTTTTACCACTTGCCACTACCTGGAACATCCCCTCTCGCTTTCGAGTTATCTCGATATGTAAACGTTGTTTTTCTCGCATATAAGACATTTTCTAAAGTACTTAGATCATTGAAATTCCAAAGACCTGTATGTGTATTGTAGTATTGACTAAACGCAATTTGATCTTGATAAAATATAATTAATGCCGTCGTTTGTATTGAAAAAGAGTCACGGTAATTAGGTAAGGAATAAATTGTTTTTGTAACGTCATGCTCATTCTTATTTTGAAAAATTTTTATTTTTATCGTGTCATCTTTTATGCCAAAATACGTTATCGTTTGGTTCAAATTATCATTGATATGTGTAAGTCCAATTTGATGCGCACCTTCAGCCATCTTATCAATTTCTTCTAACGCACCAGCTGTATTTAAAACCTTGATAATATGCGCGTCATTCCAAGGAACCCCTACATACTTCCCTAGATAACCAGCCTGTTCATACAATCCATCTATTTGACTGATTTTTTCCATCTCAAGAACAATATTATTACTGATTTGTTGAAATTCGATTTTTTTACTTTGGAGTGTCGAAATACTCATGATTTGTAAACAAATACCTATAATCCCTCCACCCAAGATCCCTAAAATCACTAAAGCACTTAATGTTTCGACCAAAGTGAATCCATTCTCATTTTTGTAGAGTTTACGCATGATTCCCCTCTTCCTAATACTCTGCTATCCAATTCAAAAAACCTTCACTCAACAATTGCCCATTTTTTTTACTATAAATTTTTATGTTTAATTCGACTCCATCTTTTCTTGGTTCATATTCATCTAAATTTTTCTGTCTCACAACAACTTCTACTAACAATTTGGCGTCCTGTTTCGAATTGTCAACATACTCACCTATATAATACTTATTGTAATCATCCGACTTTAATGGTTCTGGTAAATGGTCACCTGAAAAATCATATAGAACTTTGACAAACGATTCTCCACGATCCACTGTCTTATCTTGCGGGATCTCACCATAAATATTCTCTCCATAAACTGTTTTTTGAATGCCAGATTCATCAAGAATAAAGTGATTACGCCTTCTTTTTTCTGCTTCAGTCAATGAGGGATTCATCTGATGCTCCTTGACGAGAGTAAATTGATTCAAGTTTGCTATATCTTGATTTGTTGCCCGATATGTTAGCCACTCTTTGATATCCTCTTGTGCAAATAAAGAAGCTTCTTTTAATTGATTTATTTGAATACTTGAATAATTTTGGTTCATTAGGACAGCCATACTCAATAATGTAAGACCTAAAATGATGATCGAAGCCAGAATTTCAACAAGCGTTCCCCCTATTTCTTCTTGATATATTCTTTTTAGGCATTTCATAGCTGCGTATCTACTCCCTCTGCCTTATCCTGCAAAAATCGTGTTAGACCTATTTATTAGAACTAAAGAAACTCAATCTCATTCAAGCTATGTACTGAACCCTTCTCTTATGAAGACAAGAAGATCTTGCGCTTGTTTTTTCACCTTAGCCATGTTTTCACTTAGTTCATTTAAGCTATTGGCTTCCTGATTGAATATCGCATCAGTCAAGTGTCCATGCGCCGGTTCATTTGACATCTGTTTTTTTGCCAGTAGCATGGTTAGGACATCTTGATGTTGTTTTTGTTCCTCTTTCATTAAGGTACACTCTTGTTGCAAAACACTTATCTGGTTTTCTTGTTTGCTAATATCTGTATGAAGCTGATTCTTTTCTATAACCAATTGGTTATTCACTTCCTTTATCAAGGAGAGTTCAGATTCCAAGTCTTCTATTGCGGATTTATACTGTTCTAATTCCTGTTTTGCTTTTTTCAGTTCACGCTCATCGCCATAAACATTTTGTAGAAAAGCTTGTTTTGCTTTCTCATCAAATTTTTCTTGTTCAATATTTACTTCTTCATAATCATAGGCATAAAGCATGTCTTTTTTCTTTTTGTCTTTTTTTCCAATCAATCTCTATCAACCTTTCTTTCAGTAAACTGCTTATATGTTTTTGCTTGAACGATGTCTAATTTTTCTGTTGTGCCAGGTTCCGATGATGCATGCTAAACCTTCAACAAAGCAAAAACTTTCTCCGTCTTTGTTTATACTTAAAAACAGCGAAACTTTTGTCATATTTGATTATTACATTAATTAATTTCAAAGAAAATTCTAAAAATTCACCTCTTCGTGAATAATCTGAAAATAAATAAAAAATGATTTTAGACAGAACAATTTGGTCTATCAAAAACCATTTCAACGAAAAAAGCGTCTATATCCAACCCTATTCACGCTATCGAAGCTTCTAAAACTGTATAGCGCGCATTTCTCGCACTGAACATGCTATCTTTCGAATAAAGATAAAACCAGTTAAGCAGTATGCCTAACTGGTTTTGTCTTCATTCCCAATTGAATTTTTCTAAAAAACACCGTAATTTGATTCAAAATTTTTACTTGCACTTTTTGATACCTTTGATTGATTTTCTTTCACGATTACCGATTTTCTACAGGTACAGCTGGAACCATACTCAGTTCCCAAACAAGTGTTGATGTATAGGTGGTTGCTTTAGGCATAGTTTTGGCTGGGATCACTAGTCTTACACTGTTTTCTGCCGTATCCTCATCTCCAAACCGATATATCCAAGTTCCTTTTCCTTGTCCTTTTTGTGCAGAAACTAACGTTTGCTTCACACCTGGAACCAGTTCAAGATCTTCTTCTTCAAGAATTGTTGGCGCAAGGTTATTTGTGGCAGTATCCAACTGTTGATCACTTAGAATCAAGCGAGCCCCTAACAATTCTTGCCCGTAAGTTGTCTGAAATTGTTCCTTTTGGACCAACGAAAGTGACCAACCAACATCTGAATCGTCTTGAACTCGACGATCACTGATCTGAACATAGTTTGGCCGATTCTCTTCTCTTATTTGTCCATCCTCGTTTAGTAATTTTTGAGAATGTGCATAATAAATCGCATCATCAACTGAGATTACTTGTTCACTAAAGCGAAATTGTGAGACGAAATCTATACTTAGTAAGCCTTGGTTTTCTGTAATTAATGGTTTATCATCAGGATCGACTTTTTCCTCTGGTTTAACTGGATCAACTGGCGTTACTTTCTCTGTATCGTAGACATATTCAACTGTCTGATTGTTTTCCGTGAATATGCCATTGGCATTTTCGGGGGTTTCGACTAGTAAATAACCTTCGATATCCTTTGGTTCAGTTTCATAGTTATCTCCTAAGGCACCTGTCAGAATTACGCTACTGGCTATCTTATTTTGATCAAGATCAATATAGTTCACTTCCACTTCTGCTGCAGAAATTTTTTCATAATGAACATGCATAATTACATCACTCAAATCAAATACGATTATAGGCATATCATCATAAGGATCCCACCACATAGAAGTACTTCCCTCTATCAATTCATATTTTACAAATCTATAACCTTCACTTGGCGCTGCATCAAAATAAATCATATGATTCGTCAGATCAAAGACTTCTCGACTTGCACTGGGTCTTCCACCATCAGAAGGCACCGGCACGACTGTCACACTATACATGTTTTGCGTATACACTGCTCGGATCGTCGTATTGCTCGTGCCCATCGTGAAGATCGTATTCGCTGCATTCACATTCGCTATACTGCTGCCGGTCCCTGACACGATCTCCCAACGACTAAAGGTATAGCCTGTTGCTGGATTCGCTCGGATTTCTGTCGTTGCCCCTTGCGCAACTGTACCGCTTCCTACAGTCGGATTCCCTCCTGCTGCTGGACTTGCTTGTACGTTCAGACTATACATATTTTGCGTATACACTGCTCGGATTGTCGTATTGCTTGTTCCCATTGTGAATGTAGTATTGGCACTCGTTGCACTCGCTATACTGCTTCCAGTCCCAGACACGATTTCCCAACGGCTGAACGTGTAGCCTATTGATGGATTCGCTCGGATTTCTGTCGTTGATCCTCTCCACAAACGAGAAGAAATACCTCCTGGATTTCCTCCTACGCTTGGACTTTGTTCAAACTCCAAATCATATACTTGGATCCCAACTTCTGAAGACCAGTTTAAAATATCTATTGCCATATACCTTGTAGAGGCATTAAATACAAAGGAAGAGCCATTGTCCACTACAAAATAAGTTGGGGAAAGATCTGTCCATACAACACCTGGGTATTCAAACCTATAATTATTGCCCATATCCAAAACTCTGGTATCAGCTGAATAAGTCGAATCAATCAATACACTATAGAAACTCTCCTTGTTAATTCCAATATTCACCGTCCCTAAGTTAGGAATTATGGTATGGAATATTGGATTATCAAGAATTCTTTTACTATCCATTTCTCGAACCGTATATACTACCTCTGCAAGCTCTCCAGTATTACCGGCAAAGTTATCAATAATTATGTTAGGTGATGCATAATCTATCGTATTAACTACCCTCATACTGAGCCGCCCGGCTTCAAATTCTCCTTTGGGTTTGACAGTAACAAGAAGCTCTAATAGATTTCCGTTGTAGCTCCCCATGTTTGTTACGATAAATCCACCACCATTGCTTAAGTCTAGAGTACTAATTTCTTGTTCTCCATCACTACTATAGATTTTTGAATTTTGGGGATCAAAACGGAGAAGAGTTGTGTTTATTGGAATATTTCCAGTATTTGCTATTCCTCCAGATATATCAAAAATACTTGTTAAATGGAAATCACGGATCCCCACATTATTTCTTAGCTGATCACTCCTAGTAGGATTCTGATATTCAGTTTCTGCTTTCTGACCATCTGTTACTTCTACTTCATTCTCTTTTATTAAACTATTTTCATCCTGTGACTCTTCTCCAGATATGATTAACGTGACTTCAGCTTGATTCGCCACGACTACCGAGTACGAACCAGGTTTGTCCACCGATAAAGGAATCGTAAACTGCTTTTGTTTTTTTGATGTCGAAAGAAGCCATTCTTGATCTGTATCCCGGCTATAAATTGCCATGTTAGCATCCAGATCATTTTCGTTGATCATGACTGCTTCTGGGATTCTGAGGGATATATCCCCAACAGTTTGATCAGAAAAAAATGTCAGCAGAAGAGTTTCATCAACCTCTCCCTGAAGAACCTCTTTTTCAAATGAGAAGATTGGCTCTTGTTTGTCTACATCAGTCATATCTGGTAAAATCAATTGTTCATTCGACTGTTTCAATTCTTCTGCGGTGGTAAATTCTTCTTCGGTAATTTCAACTGGTTGTGCATTTAGAATCGCAATCGGTTGGTACCAAATTGGAAAATTGACTAACGCAAGCATTAAATGAACGACACACTTATTAAACCACCTATTCATTCTCCTCCCCCTTATATTTTTTTAAATATTTTCTATTCTTTCGTTGTTTGTAATATAGCCATCCTAGACTTCCTGCACCGCATATACAGATGATAGCCATCATTTCCCAGGTTAATGATATAGCCGTTTTGATCGATACATCTTTTGCATTGAAGGTAGATGCTTCTGGTCCATCAATGGTGAATTCCCGCTCCCAAGTCCACTGGTCCTCACCCAAGAAAGCCGACAATTTCATAATGAAGGTCCCCGGTTCAAAGCGTTCCCCATCAAGATAAATCGGAAACGGAATATGAGAGTTAGGTGCGAGTTGCATATTGTCTTTCTTGGCTTGGTACAGTACCTCTTCGCTATCTTGATGATATACTTCAGCAGTGACAGACAGTTGGTCGATAAATATTGGCTGTGGATTTTGAATGTCGACAGTGATCACATTGCGGTAGTTTACTTGATTTGGATAAATATCTTGTATTTGCAGTGGATTACTAGACTCAAACGTGCCTAAATCCACTTCTTTATTGCTTGCTAATACAGCTATAACATACGCAAAGCTATTTTGTAGCGCTAAAGCTGTATCCTCTTTTAATAAGTCCTTCTCAAATACTTCCTCAATGCGAATACCCCCAGCGAGTATTCCTTCCACTTCTTTGGTCGGCATCGTCAAAGTAATAATCACTTCTTTGGTTTCCATTGGGGCTAATTCTATATCCCCTGGTACTGAAAGCATTTGATTTATTGGCTCCAATAAACTTGCATCAGGATTTTCCGCATCGCTGCCATATTCAATCACTCCGTGTAAATTGGTATACGCAGTATGCGCAGATATGCTCAAAAAAATGGATTCATTGCTATTATTGTGAAGCACAAATCCTATTTTCTCCTTTGCTCCTGGTTCGAGACATACATAAAAAAAACTATTTTCGTCTTCTTTTTGATTTTCCGAAAATATTGGTGTAACATCAAAACGCAAACCATTTTCCTGTGCATGGACATTCACAGAAGTAAAGGCAAACCATGCACTGATGCTTATAAGCAGCCACCACCAACATTGTTTTGCTCTATGCTGTTCCTGTGTGTACATAGCTATCCGCCTTTCCTACTCATAAAAATAGCTTTTCTGCGATCGGTTCAAAAAAAACTACAAAGGCATGCATACGATACAAGAACCTCTTGAGTTTCTCTTTTTTTCAGATCGAGTTAGCTTTTCGATGGGGATCACGACTGTTTGATTTTGTCATTCCCCCTACATTCAGTTTATTTTTGATTACAGTTATGTTGATCGCAATCAGTAGTATACCGAACCAAAATAAGGCAATATTCCGCTGTTCATTGGTCTTTGGAAGTGACCCTGTGATTGAATCTTTATCTTCAGATGGTTTTTCAATTCCATCTGGTGGTGTTGGATCAGGCGTACCAATGGGAACATATATTCCTGTAAAACTAAGGGTTGACTCTGTCTCTGCAGATTGAATTTGTGCTGCATTTGCTAATCTTGGTATCCATATAATAGTTATAGCAAGCATCAAATATAGATATTTAAAATAGAATCTCTTGGTTTTCTTCATTCTCCCTCCTCCTAATATTAAGTGATTAGACAAGTTGATAAATACCTGACATATCCAATATCAAATGATCTATGCGCTTGTCACAAGAACATACCCTCTCTACCCTATAGCATATCCTGACTAGAAAAAAAGGAACAATCAAAATTTTCACCTATGCCTGAACTGTAGTTGGATAGAGAGGCTAATTAAATGGCTAAAAAAGAATTTTTTTCATTGATGGGTTGACTTTCTCTATGACTCGTTCCCAATCTTTCTTGTTCATAATTGAATTGACAAGTATGCATTCTGCTTCGATATTAAAATCAGTGATAAATTGTGCGTAATTGGTCACAACTAAATCGAGTTGTGCATCCTCTATATTTTTTTCTGTTAATTTACTCAAAGGTAGAAATACTATGTTGTTTTGATAACCCAAAAGATATTGGGCTGCGATCCTTGTACTTTGACATATCAGATAATCACCTTCCAACAAAAAGAGGATTTTTTTAGGTTGTTGATGAAATTCAAGCAACATTTCGATATACATGGTTAGGCTGACACAAATATCTTCAAGAAAGCATTGGGAAAATGCCAGTATATCTTGATGCGCGATCAAGAACCGAAAGTTAGCTTCAAATGAGCAGGCATAATTTTTTTTAACCGCTCTTGTTACTTCGTTCATCACTTTATTTTCAGCTGGACTAAACATATTATTGATCTTTTTAGATAAAAAAAAGGAATGTATATATGCCTCGATATCGATTTGATTTCGTACACTGATCGCACGTTCTCTTATATATGCTACTGTTACATCAGAAATAGCTGGCCATAAAGGAAACTTTTCGCAAAATTTTTTTTCTTGATCCGCACAATCGATTGTACGCTTTCCGATCGTGACTAAATAAATCCAGCTAAATTCTTCCATCGGCAGCAGCGATTCGATGTCTGGCTCAATTTTTTCATAAATATCGTACAACAAAAGAAAATTTTCATCCTTGTATAAAATTTCTTTCAGCTTTGAAGGAACAGTGACTGTATGACCATTCTTAAAGCGTTCAGTGGCGATAAAAAAACTATAATAAAACGCAGCTGGCGTCATCCCAGTTCGAACCTCGTGGCTTTCTACATAAGGGATAAGCTGATTGATTAATTTATGCAAATGTTCCGGAGGAAATAGAGTATGAGGAGTCTGTTCACCTATGTAATAGAAATCCTTAAAAAACTTGCGCAATGCCTCTTCAGGCCCTACGATATCAATAGGGTACAAATTTAATTTTAAACCATATGTTTCTAATGTGGGCTGTATCTGTAACAGCAAACGTCGTACCGTACTCTCAGAACTGTTATAGTACTCAGCCACTTCTTCAATTGTCTCTTTTTCGTCATAAAAAATATTCCCAACTATTTCGAATAGCAACTCACTTTGAATCAGTTTTCGCTTTTGTTTTTTATAATGAATTAAGTCAATCTCCTCAAATCGATAGCCATTTACACCTGATACAAACGATACACTTTCTTTAAAAAAGTCTTTCAAGTAATTGATGTCTTTAATGATTGTACGTTGTGAGACACCCGTCCGTTCTGCCAAACTCTTAATGGTAAAAAAACGCTCATCTTCAACCAGATTGAGGATTTGAAACCAACGCGCATTACTATGACTACCAATAAACTTCATTTGTAAATCTCTCAAATTCAGTTTCCCCCTATCTAAATATGTCTACCTCTATCATGCATCACGACGGTCGTTCTCTTTAATAGTGATTTCTTCCATTCCTGCTTTTTATACCTTAGCAACAATAAAAAAGATTGTTAATTCATTATTTTCACTTATTAGTGAAGCTTGATTTTTTTAACCGATAACATTTAATTCAAACTGATTCTATATGGCAATGGAGAAATAAATGCTTTCTATTTACATATCGATAAAATTAGATATAATAAAACATATGGAAAATATAGATATGTTTAAAGCGCTAGCGAATGAGCATCGCCTCCAGATTCTAACCTGGTTAAAAAATCCCACGGACTATTTTGTCCATGAAACAAATGTTGATATGGAAGAAGTCGGTGTTTGTGTGGGGGAAATCCAAAGAAGGCTTGGATTAACGCAATCCACCACTTCACACTATTTATCGATTTTACAAAAAGCCGATTTATTGACGGCTACTAGAATCGGCAAATGGACCTACTATCGACGGAATGAAGCAACACTTGCTGCATTGAGTGCCTTCATTCAGTCAGAATTATGATCATCGCAGGGCAGCATCCTTGCCCATGCGGCATCATCACATATAAGGTCCTTCTTCTGCTCTCACATATCGATAAAATCAGATATGTAGTTTTGACCAATCTGCTTTTTTCGTTTGCCGTTCTAAAATCTGTCTATTTTCAGCAGCATTATTCTATGACGAATAAAGGAGTTCACACAAAGATGACCAAACAGTTAACTGATTCAATCAAATTAAGACATGGCGCGGTATTAAACAATCGCATCGTCATGTCCCCTATGCAAACCCATTCTGGCCTACGAGATGGCTTTGCCTCTGAAGATACTATTGCGTATTATGCTGCCCGCTCAAAAGCTGCTGGCATGCTGATCACTGAATTTCATTATGTGAGTGAAAATGGCGGTCCTTCTTATGTACCAGGCTATCCTGAGCAACTTGCTGCTTATTCAGATGATCACATCAGCGGCCTGACTAAAGTAGCCAGTGCATTGAAAAAAGACGGCAATAAAGCGATCCTGCAGATTCATCACGGTGGCAGAGCTGCCATTGGACAAGCCGTCAGTGGTCAGGATGTCGTTGCGCCTAGTGCCCTTGATTTTCCTTTTTTGGATTATCCAGTTCGGGCATTGACTGATCAAGAGATCCATGCAATCATTGCTGACTTTGGCCAAGCAACCAGACGCGCGATTGCAGCTGGTTTTGATGGTGTGGAGATCCATGGTGCCAATCACTATTTGCTGCAACAGTTCTTTTCTGCATGGTCAAATCAGAGAACAGATGACTGGGGCGGCGATTTGAACCGGCGAATGGCCTTTCCTTTAGCGGTTGTCCAGGAAGTCAAACGTGTGATCGCTGAAGAACAGGCAGCGGATTTTATTGTCGGGTATCGTATCAGTCCAGATGAGATCCATGGTGACAATGTCGGCTATACGTATAAAGAGTCTGTTCAACTGGTTGCAGAGATTGCCAAACACGAACTCGACTATATTCATCTTTCCTTATGGGGCGGGTACGGTTCAAGACCAAGTGGTGTAGATGCTTCTTATGCCTCATTATTTAAAGAGGTACTAGATGATCAAACACAACTGATCATTGTTGGAGGTGTATTTGATGCCCAAAGTGCCGCTGACGCTGTTGCCAATTACTCAGACTTGATCGCAGTTGGTCGTGGTACCCTTGTTGATCCTCAATTTGCCAATAAAATCGTTACGGGGAATGACGCTGATATTTTCCATGAAGTCTCGCCAGAAACCATGGCATATGTACAATGGACACCAGGTTTGAAAGAAGCTTTTACCCGTAAAGATGCCTTGGGATTGCCACCTTTACCTGGTGGGGAAACGATTCAGTCGTTGCATACTGGTCGTTTTGATATGTATCGCAAAGCATAAATGCTATTCACTTAAATACGACTATGTAAATGACAAAAAAACAGGTTGCCAACCGTTCATTCGTTGGCAACCTGTTTTTATTGAGATAGTGACTTATTGATTGATTTTACGATAGTTTTTGTCAAAATAGCGACCTTCACGGATGTCGGCAGGCATGCCATCATAAGGTTCTTCGCTAATCACAACTTCGTTATCGATACCGGCATCTCCCATATAAGTAATTGAAGCAAATTCAGGAACGACCAATTTAGGATACGTCGATTGTAAAATTAAGCTAGACAACTAAAAAGATCATTTGTGCTACACTCAAAATAGTTCCGACCAAAGAATTATTAAGGAGTGAGTACAAATGACCTACACCCATCTTACAACAGACGAACTGGTAATGATAGAGTCTTATTTCAAAAATAATCAATCCGTTGCCAAAACTGCGCAATGCTTAGGACGTGCGCGACAAACGATTCATAACGTGTATCAATTTTTGAAAACTGGTGCTACGATACTGAACTACTATCAACAATACAAAGAAAACAAAAAACGCTGCGGTAGACGCTCGATTGCTTTACCAGAGGAACAAAAAGAATAT